>PDWJ01002434.1_pt1 | contig 41210 bp, 38 predicted proteins | sample 1430881 | NCBI WGS metagenome assembly PDWJ01 (sample SAMN01162460, study PRJNA174530) | Oral metagenome, whole genome shotgun sequencing project. | biome: Marine environment; feature: Marine mammal; material: Swab sample of the gingival sulcus; isolation source: swab sample of gingival sulcus...
TGCTGCGCAAAATATCGACCTTTACGTATGTCTTTATACGCTGCAGCCCGCTATTTTGCTAGCGCCTCGAACTTGAACATTTTCAACAGTCTGCAGATTTTCGACTTTGTCGACACTCTAGCCCAGACTTTGTCTGGGCTTTTGCAATGAAATTTACTTTGCAAATGAAATGCCACTTCGCGGCGTGAAATGCTCCTGCGGAGCATGAAATGTGCCTTCGGCACATGAAAGGCAAATTTTATTTCATATTCTGCGCAGCGCGCGATATTTCATTCGACGTAGTCGAATTTCATACAGTCAAAGACTGTATTTCATAAGGTTTTAGGTTGTATGTTTATCGAGCTTTAATCATTGGGTCTCCATTACAAGGGAGCAGTTTAATATGGCTTGTTTTATAACCGTATTTAATGATGTGTTGCTGATTAATCGTGCTAGAGTGATGACACGCCTCAGGTGTGTGCGAAAGCTTGGTGCTAATCAGGTGATACGTGATACCTTTTTTAGCCATACGTTCAACTTTTTTTAAAAAGATAAGATTAGGGTCTTTTAAGTTGAGTAGAATCGTAATATAATTGTTTATAGACATGAAGTTCTTCCTTTAATATGGGTTTGGTCACTTTTATTTTAGGATAAAATGGACTTCATGTCTTTATTTTTTTGAAAAAAAATGGTGTTGACGATAAAATTCATTTTTCATCACCAACACCAAATATTATACAACCAATAAAAAATCCTCCCAGCTGCAACTGTGAGGATTTCCTTGTGATACTGTGACTATCGCCAACTTCTTTGTAGACCCATTATAACATGAATTGGTTATATTTCAAATATATTTTTAGCTTGCAGTCTATGCCTCTAAAATAGAGCTTTTAGAGGTCTATTCTGGTTTGTGTGTAAAATTAGTTTTATAAAAATAGTTCGTGCAAAAGTTCTTGTTCTATTGTAATATTGTGGTGAGCTTTTTTTCTTTTCCTGTATTTTTATTTGTGGCAAAACTATTACAATCAAGGTCAATCATATGGTTCAAGTTTTTTATGATAGCTTGTGGTTTTACTAAGGGCGGAGGAAGTTTTGAGTTATAGGAGAGAGTTAGCAAAATTTAAATTTGTTTCTTTCTTTTCTGGCATGATATTCACTTTAGCATTTTTAACTCCATTTTTCTTGAGTAAGGGTTTAAATGCTTATCAAATTTTGCTTATGCAATCAGTTTATTTAGGTGTCATCCTTTTATTTGAAGTGCCATCAGGCATTTTTTCTGATTTGTTTGGTAGAAAACTAACTTTAGTGATATCTTTTTTTGCATTCGCCATTGCGTGGTTAATGCTATTTATTGCTCAAGATTTTATAACGCTATTACCTTATCAAATAGTATTTGCGATTGGTATAAGTCTAAAATCGGGAACGTATTCAGCTTACATATATGAGCTATGTCACATAGATGATTTTGAGATTAATTATGGACAGACAATGGCTAGCATAAATAGACTACAGTTTCTTGCATCTGCAATAAGTGCTTTTTCAAGCTCTATACTTTATTTTTACGGTGGTTTCAAATTAGTTTTAATACTGACAATTATTTGTGCAATAATTGCTTTTGTGTTTGTGCTACTGCTGAAACCAATTGAGGAAGAGAAAGATCAAAATGATAATAAAACTAAATTTATTGAATTATTAATTAACGGTATTAAAGAATTAAAATCAAGTAAAATAATTGTGATTTCGGCGTTGAATGCAATTGTCGGCAGTGTGTTTATTAATACCTTTTTTCATTTTAATCAATTGATATTAAAGGATAGTGGTTTTCCCGTCAGTATGAATGGTGTGTTTATGGGTGTGGTATTTCTAATATCATCTTTTGTTATGAAAAAAATTTCGGGCAAACCTAAAATACTCGACAATACAGTTAAATCTTTAGTAAATATCAATATATTAATTTTAGTGGTTTTTTCGATAATTCTTTTTACAGCAAAGTATGTTTTTGTTGCAATTTTTTTAGTGATGCTTTTTCTAGTCAATCATGTAAGGGTAATGTTTAGCAACAAGATGCTTAATGAATGCATCTCAAATGATAACAGAGCTACCACATTATCCTATGTTTCTTTGTTACAAAGTCTCGGAGCCATGATATTAGCGCCTGTTTATGGGAAGATATACGATACCACTGGTGGACCAAATTACATTATTATGATTATCTTATTCATTGCAGGAGCAAATATTTACCTAGTTAGAACTATTTCAGATAGACGCTCTGATTGCTGAATTTGAAGTTCCTAGAAGTAAATATACTATAAAGAAATACTTAGATGTGAACAGAAACACTGTCATTTTTAAAACACTTAAAAACAAACAAGTTTGCAACTTTGTTATTATTCTGGCTATATTTAAGTTGTATAATTAAGTGTGTAGATCAATTACATCGCACAAATATGTTAATGAATCGCGCATAAAATTTTAAAAGTTTCCACCTTGTTTATCATATCGATTGACATTAGTGTAAAAAACCGCTAAAATGGCTAATGTAACCAAAAAAATAAACAGAAATATAAACAGAATAGTAGCAAATTCTCATTTGATTCTATTTCAGAGGTATCGGGTCTTGTGCAATGGCGCACTGTGAATCCCGCCAGGTCTTGACGGAAGCAACGGTAAGCAGACCGCGTTATGTGCCGCAAGGGTTATCATTATATCGGCGTTTGCGACCACAGCGCTTTGACGCCGTGGTCGGCCAAGATAACACGATCGCAACATTGACTAATCAAATTGAATCAGGGCGATTGGCGCACGCCTATTTATTTACCGGATCGCATGGTACCGGCAAGACGTCGACCGCCAAAATTTTGGCGCGCGCCGTCAACTGTGAGCAACGCGATGGCGTTAATCCCTGTAATAGTTGCGCAACTTGTCTTAGCATATTAAATGATGCTAACATCGATGTCATCGAAATGGATGCCGCCTCTAATAATGGCGTCGACGATATCAGAGAGCTGCGCGAAATTGTCAAGTTTCCACCCAGCAGTTGCAACTATAAGGTAATGATTATCGACGAGGTTCATATGTTGTCAAAGGGCGCCTTTAACGCCCTGCTAAAGACCTTAGAAGAGCCGCCATCATATATTATTTTTATCTTGGCGACGACCGAACCGCACAAGGTGCCGACGACCATCAGCAGTCGTTGTCAGCACTTTGCCTTTAAGCGAATTGAAGACGATATAATGCTAGCGAGTTTACGCGAAAAATGTCAGATGCTCGATATTGAGGCGACGCCCGATGCCTTGCAGTTAATCATCAAACTGGCCGATGGGGCAATGCGCGATGCACAGAGCTTGTTAGAACAGAGCACCGCCTACAGTGGCAGTCGCCTGACCTATCAAACTGTCAGCGAGGCCTTGGGCTGCACGGCCGATCAGTCGCTGCAGCATTTGGCCGATTGCATTATCGCGCGCGATCAATTGGCGATTGTCGACATATTAGCCGAGCACTATCGGGCCGGCAAAGACAGCGCCATATTGCTCGATTCGCTCATCGATTTGTTTCGAGATGGTATGCTGGTTGCGTTAACCGCCGATATGAATAGCGCTGCACCTAACCAGCGACAATGGCTCAGTACAGTAAGCGATCAACTAACAGCCTATCGCTGGCAGCTAATCTTAAACAAACTATTGAGCTTGGCGCAAAGTATTAAATACCAATCGCATGACCGTTTAGCACTTGAACTGGGGCTATTAGAATTGTGTAATATGCAACAATCGGCCGACCAAGCCGCATTAGCAGCCCGCGTCTCAGAACTGGAGGCAACCGTTCAGCAGCTATTACAAAACAATCGGTCGACAAAACCGGTTGCTGTGCCCAACGACGCGCCGCCGACAGTTGATATCGTCGCCGATTTGGCAGAACAATTACCCCAAAATGCAGTCGGTATTGTAAGCGACGAGCAGTCACAGCAGCCTGTAATAGCCGCGGCGACAGAAACTTTGCCAGAGCAAACAGCGCCCGAACAAGCGCAGGCGGTCAGTGCGACAGGACCACTTGATTTAGCGGCAATTAAAGCGCAGTGGCCGGCTTTAATGGCTGAACTTAAAAATATTTTGCCGACGACATTTGCATTGATGAAAAAGGTTGAACCAATCGAATACGATGGTGCTAAATTAATATTAAAAATGGACGACGCCGTCAAGGTGCTGCGCCAGACAATTATGCAAGATAACCACATCAGCAATATTAAGCGCGCATTTCAAAAGACATATAATAGTGCAGTGGTCATTAACGTCGTTGCCGATGTTAGCGAAGACCGCGAAAGTGCATTGAGATCATATTTTAAGGGCGTAGCAAACGACGCCGATATCATAATCGAATAGGAGGAAACAATGGCAAAAGGAAAATTTAGAGGTGCCCCGGGCGGTATGGGCAATATGAACAGCATGATGAAACAAGTGCAAAAAATGCAGCGCGAAATGGAAAAGAAACAGCGCGAACTGGAAGAAAAACAATACACGGCAACAGCCGGTGGTGGCGCCGTTAAAGTGACGGTCGACGGCAAGCGCATTGTACAGGATTTACAGTTGAGCGAAGCCGTTGTCGACCCCGATGACATCGATATGTTACAAGATCTAATTATGGTGGCGTTAAACGACGCGCTCAAACAAGCCGAAGACGACGCTGCCAGCACCATGGGGCAAATGACCGGTGGCATGAACATTCCGGGGTTATTCTAATCGATGGATAACTTTATCGCGCCGATTGCCCGTTTAATTGAAGAATTTGCAAAATTGCCCGGCATCGGTCGCAAGACGGCACAGCGTTTGGCCTTTCACATATTGGGGCGTCGCGAAGCCGATGTACGCCGCTTTGCCCAAGTGTTGGTCGAAGCCAAAACCGGTGTCAATTATTGCAGTAACTGTGGTAACTTTACCGATGTCGATCCCTGTCGCATTTGCAGCAGCGCCAAACGCAATCCGGCGCTAATCTGTGTGGTCGAAGAGCCAAAAGACGTCATCGTGATGGAGCGCACGCAAGAGTACGACGGCTTTTATCACGTTTTACACGGCGCTATTTCACCGCTCGACGGCATCGGCCCCGATGACATCAACATCGCTGCATTGCTAAAGCGCTTAGAAGGCGTTGCCGAAGTTATTTTGGCGACTAACCCGACCATTGAGGGTGAGGCAACCGCCATGTATATCGCGCGCTTAATTAAGCCGCTGGGCATTAATGTCACACGCATTGCACATGGTGTGCCGGTCGGTGGCGACATTGAATATGCCGACGAGATTACCTTGACCAGAGCACTAGAGGGACGACGCGCACTGTAGCGCCGACGATCAGTATGAAACTACTAATAAGCAGTGCCTTTGGCATCGAAAAAATGGTAAAAACCGAATTAGTTAGATTGGGCATTGCCGTTGAACGCGTTGAAAACGGCGCCATTATTGTCGAGGCGCCGAGCAGCGCAATAGCCCTACTCAATATTCAGTTGCGTTGTGCCGAACGGGTATTTATCTTGGTCGACCAGCGAAAAGTGACCAGTTTTGATGAATTATTCGACTTTGTCAGCGCGGTTGAATGGGAGCGTTATCTAACGAGAGAAATCGCCTTTCCGGTGTTGGCCAAGTCGAAAAAATCGACGCTATACAGTTTGTCTGATATTCAAGCGATTGCCAAAAAGGCCATTTCAAAACGGCTTAGTCGGCACTATCGCTGCGATTGGCTACCGGAAAGTGGTGCCAAACTGGCAATTCACGTCAATATCGAAAAAGACCAAGCCCGTCTGTTAATCGACACGTCGGGCGTCGGCCTACACAAGCGCGGTTATCGCAGTCAGGCCAATCAGGCGCCGCTCAAAGAAACGCTGGCGGCGGCCTTGGTACTATTGTCCGACTGGCGTGCTGAGCAGCTGCTGATCGACCCGATGTGCGGCTCAGGTACCATTGCTATTGAGGCGGCCTTGATCGCCCGTAACATCGCACCCGGCCTACAGCGAAAATTTGCCTTTGAGCACTTAAAATTTTTTGATAAAATAGACTATAAAGAAACGCGTCAAGCGGCCTATCGTGCCATTGACTACCATAAAAAACTATCTATTGAAGCGTCCGACATCGATGCCAAGACAATTGCCATAGCACGGCAAAATGCGGCGCAAGCCGGTGTCGATGACGCCATTAACTTTACGGTTGCCGATTTTAATAAGCTACAGCTGACAGATCAAAGGATGACCCTAATTTGCAATCCACCCTATGGCATACGCTTAGCCGATGCCGAGACTGCGCTAAAGCTTTATCGTCAATTGGCCCAAAAATTGGCACCGTTAAACGCCGCCTCGCTCTATTTTTTAACAGCGCACGACGGCTTTGAGGCGGCTTTTGGTCGCACGGCAACCCGCAAGCGCAAGCTTTATAACGGCAAAATTAAATGTAATTACTATCAGTATCGCCATCGAACAACTGATTAAAAGAGGCTATTTTGAAAAACAAAAAAACGCAACGCCATTGGAGTGACTACCTTTGGTTGCTAGTCATTGCAATTATTGTATTTTTCACCCCCAATGCGATTGCCTACGTAAAACTAAATTATTTTTCCAGTTTGCTTGAAATGCGTGAATTGGCGTCAATCGATATCGCATCTGACAAACCAATTAGCGTTTTTGCGACGCCTGATGGCATCGCCTGTTGTAGCGATGATCAATTAAATGTCTATTCGTACGATGGCGAGCTCAACTATCAGCGCCAATTGTTTGGCAAAAAGACCATCGTGCGCATTGCCGGCGATCACATCGTCGTCATCGATTTGGCGCGCGGCGAAATCGCCAAGCTTAGCCTCAGTCTTGAACTGATCGATAAAAAGCGTAACGTCGGCCCAATTGTCGACGTCTTGACGACTACAAGCGGCGATGTTATTTGCCAAATGAGCGCCGATAATGCCATTAAAATATTTGATGCCAATTTAGACGAAAAAGCCGTCATTAACGTACCGACCGACCGCGTCATCGAAATGATGTTATCAGCCGACCAAACGACGATTTTAGTATCAACTGTGGCAATTGAAGACTTGATCTTCAAGTCGTATATTTTACAGTACGACTTGCAAGGTCGCCCGATCGCAACCGGTGATTTAGAGGGGGAGCTTTTGTTTAGCGCCTATTTAATGGATCATCAGGTATTGATCACTCAATCTAAAATCAAGAGCTATAATAGAGAGTCAAAAAAAGTGGCCGAAATACTCAACATCGAAAAAATCGATCAAACGGCTGCTCACAAACAGTTTTTATATACCTCATATATGGCAGACGAAGATGGCGTCGAGCAACCCTATTTATCGATTTATAGCGACGACTTGAGTTATCGTCAACAATTAAAATTAGCGGCACTGCCGGAGCATATCATCGTCAATGATAAATTTATCATCACCTATGCCGAGGGAACATTGTACATTTATGATCACAGTCTGCGCTCTTTGAAGAGCTTGCAAACCAATCGCAATATTAAAGGTATTCAATGGTTAGATGCATCGCATTTAATGGCATACGACCAGAACCATATTAACGTCTATGTGTTAGACTAGGAGGAACTATGATAATCGATATTATCGTACTGGCATTTATGGGCTTTCAGTTAATGATGGGTTACGTCAAAGGCGCAATCAAGAGCTTATTTGACTTGTTGGGTTATGTCTTTGCAGCGATCATCGCCTATATATTTTATATACCGGTTAAAAAGCTGTTAATCGATGTAACGCCAATCGATGAAAGCATCGCGCAATTTGTCACGGCGCGCTTACAATCACTCGGCGCTAGCAGTGTACAGGCAACGGTGTCGACATCTGATTTAGATGCGATGTCAAAGCTGCCTCTGCCGGAACATATAAAAAGTGCAATGGAGAGGTTTTTGACCGATTCAATGTCCTCGGTCAGCCAAAATGTCACCACCGAAGTGACCAATTTTTTGATGACCATAATTGCCGTCATCGGCATATTTTTGGTTACCTTAATCGCCGTTAAAATAATTGCCAGCATGCTGGATTTAATGGCGCAACTGCCGGTGGTTAGCACCTTTAACAAAATTGGCGGCGTATTGTTCGGCGCCGTTAAGGGCTATATCGTTATTTCGCTGCTGTTTTTGATTTTCATTACATTTTTCTCAACGAGTGACAACAGCGCTTTGCAGCAGTCGATGAACAGCTCGCTTACTGCCCCGTTTTTTATTAATTATAATGTGTTCTTGTTAGTTGTTTCATATATTCCTCAATAGGAGCGTAAAGTGCAAAAAAAATGTCGCCAAGCACTGCCTTTTGCCAAGCAAAAATGCGATTTTTTGACCGATATGTCAGAAGTGCAGTTGGCTGAACACAGCGGAAAACTAAATATGCTAATTCTGATCACCGATGATGCCATCGGCGACCGCTCAGATCGCTATGGCGCTACTTTGTTGCGGCAAATCATCAATGGCCTCGCTACAAAAAAGCCGCTACCCGGCGCTATCGTATTTTTAAATCGCGCCGTTTTTTTAACAGCTGAAAATTCAAACCTATTGGCGACTTTGCGTCAGCTAGAGGCCGCCGGTGTCGCTATTTTGTCAAACTGCAGTTGTCTGGAACACTATAACCTGCTAGAAAAATTGGCCGTTGGCGGGCTGACCAATAGCTATCACGTAGCCGAATTAATAAAGATGGCCAAAAACACGGTCACCCTGTAAGGAGCAAACATGCCGATACCATTAATGATTGGTGATGAAATAGAAACCAAAAAGCAGCATCCTTGTGGCGCAAAAAAATTCGTTATCACTCGCGCCGGTATGGACTTTCGCATGAAGTGCAGCGGTTGTGGCAAAGAAATATGGATTTCGCGCGTCAAGCTAGAAAAGCGCATTAAAAAGATTATCCGCCAGGGTGTCGTCTATAATAAAGACGAGCTTTAATGTGCGCCCGTTGCTGACAATAATCAGCATAGTATGTCAACAGAGACTTTATTGTTAGAAAGCAACTATCCAAGCGTTGAGTAATGGTTGCGTTGGGAAATAATATGATAAAAAAAATCATTCGGCCGTTGGCCACATTTGCAATTAGTTTTGCCTTATTGTTAATTCCGTTCGCCTTGGAGGGGATTTTTCCGTTTGGCAATCGCCAAATTATGATTATCGACAGTTGGCATCAATATTATCCGATATTGCAAGAATTGCACGATAAACTAATCAATGGCAAGCCACTATTGTATACGTGGCACTCCGGTGGCGGCACTAATTTTTGGTTGATGATGACCTATTACGCAATGAGTCCGCTCAACCTACTAAGCGTCTTTGTCAGCAAGTTACATTTGCGCGAGTTTCTCTTTTTTATCACATTGTTTAAAATATCATTAGGCGGCGCCTTTTTTAGCGTTTATCTACAGGCTATCCACAAGCGTTATGATATGTCGACAACTTTTTTCGGCATGCTCTATGCTTTTTGTGGTTTTTTTATGGCCTATTACTGGAACGTGATGTGGCTCGATGTCGTGGCGATTTTTCCGCTGATAATACTGGGCTTACACCGCGTTATCTTTACTAAAAAAATTGTGCTTTATACACTTACCTTAACCTACGCCATTATCAGCAATTATTACGTCGCTTTTTTCGTCTGTCTCTTTATTGCGCTCTATAGCATAGTCTATACTTTTGCTGAAGCCGGGTTGTCGTTTAAGAACGGCATTAAACGGTTACTGCTTTTACTATTGGCTTCACTGCTGGCCGTCGGCATGGGCGCGGTGGTCTTGTTGCCGGTAATCAAAGGTATGTCACTGGCCTATGGCCTGTCGTCGCACGATCCGACCGGTTACGAAACCTATACGACCTTATTTGATACCATCAATCGACTGTTGCCCTTTGTCAAACCATCGGTGGTCGATGGGCCGCCTAACTTGGCACTCGGCATTATGGGCACACTGTTCTTTATGCTCTATTTTATACAGCCTCAGCACGGCGTTAAGCGCAAGTTGGGCTATGGTTTGTTATTTGCTTTTTTAATCTTTAGTACTAATATTAACTATTTAAACTTTATTTGGCACGGCTTGCATTTTCCCAATCAGGTGCCGTTTCGCTTTGCCTTTACGATCAGTTTTTTAATGCTGACAATCGCCTATCAAGGCTATTTGGCGCTTGAGCAAACGCGACACCAAATATTTGCCAAATTGTTTGCCGGTACAGCGCTCTACTTAATCATTGCCGAAAAACTGGCCGCCGAACAGTACTTTACAAACGCCGTCTACGGCATACTGCTGGCACTGTTGGTTTACGGCGCCATCTTTGTGCTCTACTTCAAAAAACAGGTCGATCGACGTCTTATTGCGCAATTATTGGTGCTGGCCTTTGTAATCGAAGGTTTGATTATGGCCGGGCTGGCCGTTAGCGAGGCACATTCGTCGGGGCATGACAATTACTTTGCCGATGGGCCAAAAGTGCAACACGCCCTCGACTATTGGCGCGCCAATGAAAGCGATATAGGTCGCATTGAGCTGTCGCCACTCTACACCACAAATGATCCTTTGCTTTATCAATATCGCGGCATCAGTCAGTTTTCATCGACCGCCAATGCCAATTATACGACCTTTACCAAACTATTTGGTCTGTCATCAAACGAGCCTTCAAATTCTTATAAATACATTCCCAATACGCCAATTGCCAACGGCTTTTTAGGCATTAATTACATCATATCAAAAAACGAAAAATTGGCACCCGATAACGCCATATACGACACGGTATTTGAAGAAGACGGTCTGCGCCTTTTAAAATCGCGCTATCCCCTGCCGTTTGGCTTTGCCGTCAAACACAGTATCTACCTCGATGTGCTTGACGACAATAGTCCGTTTAATCGACAGCAGACTTGGCTAGAACACGCCAGTGGTCAGCACGAAGAGCTTTTTACGGCAATGCCGGTCAGTGAATCGACCTTTGATAATATCCGCTTGGGCAATGTTAGCAATACACGCTATTATTATAGCAATATCAATCCCGGACAACCCGGCCATGCCAAGCTGGTCTTTTCGGCGCTTGGCGATGAGCAGACCTATCTATATTTTAAAAATCAAAACAAAAAAGTACAGCTCGAATACGGCGGCATGGTTTATAATTTTGATCCGCGCCGCGGTGTGATAATGGACGTCGGTCGCCTTAAAGATGGCGCTAAAATAACACTTAGCTTTGATGTCGATGCCCAAGATAGCGGTTATTTTGACCTGCAAGCAGTCACCTTTGATACAGCGGCCTATCAAGTAGCCTATGACAAACTGATCCAAGCGCCCTTTAACATCGAAAAATTTGACGAAATGTCGATCAGCGGCACAATCGATCTGCCACAAGACGGCGTGCTTTACACATCAATTCCCTATGACGGCGGTTGGTCGGTTAGCGTCGACGGCGAACCGGCCAAAATTATGCCACTAAAAAAAGCCGTTATAACCGTACCCTTATCAGCCGGGCGGCACGATATAGACTTTAGCTATTATCCGCCGGGTCTCAAACAGGGGTTGCGCGTATCATTGGCAAGCTTTTCGCTGTTTGTCGGCCTATTGATATTATACGGTAGATTTGGCCAACAGCCGACGACGCCCTTGACCAAGCCAAGTCATGACAATGCCGCTTTAGATGAAGAACAAGCCGAGGTCGCGCTTGCCAAAGCAGCAGCACTTGGTTGCGCGCCAACTGTAAAAGACGCACAGCAGAGCAGCAAACAGGCGTCGCCGTCTGACCGAGCAGCTCAACAGACCACCGCGTCATCGAGCGCTTCAAAAGAAACGGACACTTAACAATGGCCGGCCTTAAAATAGATAAATCCTTTATTCGTTATATTTTGGTCGGCGGCACAGCATTTTTAATCGAGTATGCCAGCTATCTGATACTGTTAAACTTGCTTCATATCGATTACATCGTTGCCGGCATCATTGTCTATAGCATTATATTTTGGTTTGTCTTTTATATGAACCGCAGCTGGTCGTTTCAGTCAGAGGCGGCCGTGCTACCGCAGCTTATCAAATACCTGTTGTTGTTCGGCTTTAATAATTTGGTCGGCAATATTTGGCTGATGCGGTTTTTGACCGAGACATTGGGCATTAGCCCGCTGATTTCGCCAATTATCAAGATGGCCTGTATCGTCATCTGGAACTATTTTATCTACAAACACATTATTTATCGGAAGTAACTATGCAAAAATTAAACGAATTGACAATCGGGGTGATTATACCCGTCTATAACGAAGCAGAGGGCTTGCTCGAAAACTTTCGGGCGATTGACAGTGCGCTTAAAAAAAGCGATATAGCGGCGCATTACCTATTGGTCGACGACGGTTCGCGCGATGCCACTTGGCAGGTAATTGAACAAATCGCCGCTCAGTGGCAATCGGTCAGTGCGCTGCGCTTTGCCAAAAATTTTGGCAAAGAAATGGCCCTGTCCGCCGGAGTCGACGCGCTTGATGCCGATATTTACGTTACGCTCGATTCCGATTTACAGCATCCGCCCGATCACGTTCGCACGATGATAGATTTGCTACTCGATCAATCGGTCGACATCGTCTCCGGCGTCAAGGCCGACCGCGGTGACGAAAGCTGGCTGCACCGCTTGACAGCCAAATCCTACTATCGTTTTTTGGGTATGCTGACACACCTCGACATGCAAAATTCATCTGATTTTAAAGTGTTTAACCGCCGCGTTGCCGACGCACTGCGCAGTTTTCACGAGCGTCATATTTTCTTTCGCGGCATCGTCGATTGGGTTGGCTTTGCCCATGTCGTCTCGCATTTTGACGTCGCTCAGCGCCAGTCGGGCAGCTCGCGTTTTTCGACCCTCAAGCTGACCAAGCTGGCCCTTACAGCCATCGTATCCTATACCAGTAAGCCGCTTTACTTAGTTACTTTAAGCGGATTTATCTTTGCTATTTTTGCCATATTGCTCGGCTTACAGACAATATACAATTATTTTTCCGGTCGAGCGTTAAACGGCTTTTCAACCGTTATACTGATTTTGTTAATCAGCAGCGCCTTGATTATGATCTCACTCGGCGTTATCGGCGTCTATATTTCGCGAATCTATGAAGAAATCAAAGCGCGTCCGCGCTATATAGTGCGAGATAAGCTGTAATCACTCTTGCTACCTAACGCCAATCGGCGTTTTTTCTTGTCTTTATTTTCACATTATGAGATAATAAAATATAACAAATATGTAAAACTATCAGGAGGCAAATAATGATTGGGTTATTAAAACGGTATTTAAGTGCTTTATTGGTGTTTTTAATGTTATTTAGTACGATAGGTATGATTGATTTAAGCTATGCAGATACTCCCCCTGGTAAGCCAGAAAAAGTTACATTAACGGTAAGTACCAATGGTCATTGCTTTGTAGAGTTAGACTTATACAATAATGATCGAGATCGTCAAAAAGGGAATACTAACATCGGTTATGATCAAGTTGGTGCACACAACTATATAGTAGACAATGGTGGTAGAGCTTATTTTAGAATTTTTGCAGAATTTGGGTATTATGTAAAAGAAGTATTGGTTAATGGAGAAAAACCAAAACAGGTTCCAGGCTATAGTGATATCCCCGGTTATTATTACATTCCATATATATCTAAAAATCAAAATATTGAAATAATTGTTGAAAAGAACGCCGTTAGAGGACCGCTTGAAAACGGCAAATATAAAGTACTAACGGCGTTAAAATGGGCAGATGAAGTAAATTCACCATTGGTTTATGAAACAAAATTCACCAAGCAAGGGGTGTTGGAAGTAACCGATAATCAGTGGTATTTAACAGTCGAAGTGGATAAAATTCTGTCACGTGGTCGTTGGGGAAAATTAGCCAAACTAAAATATTTTGATCCCGATATGCCGCGTGACATCACTCAAGAATATTTTGGAAAATTTAGAGATGTCGAGGTCATTGATTATTATTACGATCAAGATGGTGTTAACACAGGAGCAGCGAGAACGATAAAAATCCCACTAAAACCGCAAGCGGCCGGCACATATTTAATTGCAGATCCGATGGAAGAACATCCACCGGCATTTTATATTGGTTTTGAGAATCCCAACAGAATTATTTATCAAAAAGGCACATTTAAGTATCTAGGTGATGAAGAGGAGCGCTTTGACTATCAAGCAGATTATTATTACAGTGATGATAATTTTCTGATTTCTTCATATGATTTTAACCAACAGCTGGCCACCATGTCATTATGTTTTCAATTATCCTCATGGTCCAGTGCGGAGAAAGAAAAATATACTGAAAAATCCGAAAATGCCGTAAATTTACTTAACGAATTAGGTTTTTCAAATATTGTAATTAATTCTGACTACAAAGTAGAGCCAAAAATAGACTCAATCGGCGCCGTTATTGGTCAAAAACAAATTGTGGTTGATGGTAAAAACTATACCCTTATTGCACTAGCGGTGCGTGGTGGTGGTTATGGCAAAGAATGGGCCGGTAATTTTGCAATTGGGCGCGGCGGTATGCACGAGGGTTTTCATAAGGCCAGCTTAAAAATTATAGCTTTTTTACAAGACTATATTTCAGATCAAAAAATAAGCGGCGATGTCAAACTGTGGCTAACCGGCTATAGCAGGGGCGGTGCAGTGGCCAATTTGGTAGCAGGTGCACTTAATGACAACACTGAGCTTATTGCCACAAAATTTGACAGCAGTTTAGGTTTAGCTAAGCCAGCTTTAGCAGTCGAGAATATCTACGCCTATACCTTTGAAGCGCCGGCAGCAACTATAGCGGAGAATGCAAGAGATTCCAAATACCATAATATATTCAATATCGTAAATGTTAATGATATAGTGACAAAAGTTGCGCCGGCATATTGGAACTTTCAAAGATATGGCACTGATAAGGTATTACCACATCTTCTTGGTGAAAATACAGCACTTTTTAAGGCGTCACTCGAAAAAATGAAAGCGCGCTATCAAATTGTAAAGCCTGAGGATTCCTCTGATATAAGTTTAGGTGTTGCTGGCAAACTTAATCTCTATGCATATATTATTGATCAATTCAAAATGAAGAAGACTAATTTTAAGGGTGATATATTCGATCAAGCAGATGATTTACAAAAAATGCAGTATGAATTTTTGAACGATTATAGTAATCTACTGACGGAGTCTTTGATCAAGAATCGTGATAATTATGTAGATAACTATCAATCAGAGATAGCGTATCTTTGTGAGTTATATTTTGGCGCGAGCATTAAACAAACGAAAATACTTGAAGAGAATATAAAAAGTAATATTAGTAAACTCTTTTTGACACTAGGAGTAGAATATCGTGGTTTTATAAGGCCGACAGCAAAATACAAACTGACACATGATTTTATTTATATACTAAAAGTGGGTTTTAAAACCGCTAAAATCGAATATGATGAACAAGAATTTGAAAAAAATGTTAGGCCGATTGTAGAATTACTTCTTGATGCAGCCTTTAAAGATGAATATTCGCTAGTAACATTGGTTGACAACAGTCATGGTATTGCACAAGCCCATCAGCCTTATCTATGCCTGGCATGGTTACAATCAATGGATGACAATTATGCAGTTGATGCAAAAGCGTATTGGATTTCCGGTGCCGCGAAAAAAGTCAAAATTAATTGCCCAGTTGATATAGAGGTCTATAATGCAAGCAATGAACTGGTGGCAACGATTATTGATGACATGCCACAAAACACAACGGCTGGTTCGCGGGTTGCCTACATGGATCAAAATGGTGAAAAAACATTCTTGCTTGCCCCTGATGCCGATTATACGATGAAGATAACGGCAACAGATAATGGCGAAATGGATGTTTCTATTTTAGAGACGATGCCATTTGTAAGCGGTGCCAACCGAATTGTCAACTATTATGATTTACCGCTCCAAACAGGCGATGTCTATATCGCAACCATTCCCAAGTACAGCGATGATGATATGCAGTTAGCCTTTAAGCAAACACTTAACGGTTCTGAGACAGCTTATACATTAAGCCAAAATGGTGCCAAAATAGAGCCGAACCTTGAACTTTCTGGTCAAGCGGCAACAGATGCGGTTTATACTGTAGAAACAATGGTTAATGATACTAGCCTTGGGTTTGTCTTTGGCGGTGGGCCATCTCAAGTTGGCCGTTATGACCGACTAGAAGCTGTACCAACTGATGGCAGCCGCTTTACCGGCTGGTATCAAGACGGCGTTCTTCTGTCAACAGAACCGGTATATCGTCTGCGCGTCACCGAAGACAATAAGATAGAAGCACGCTTTGCACCGGTAAGTTATACCGTCCGCTTTGTCGATTGGGATGATAGCGAACTAAGTGTACAAACCGTTAGCCACGGTGCCATTGCGATTGCACCGGCAGCCCCCAGTCGTGTCGGTTATACCTTTACCGGCTGGAACAAAGACTTTAACGATGTTAAATCCGATCTTACAGTTAAAGCACTCTATAACGATGGCAACTACCGCGTCTCATTTATCGATTGGGACGATACGGTACTAAAGATTGATACCGTTACCCATGGCGCTGTTGCCATCGCACCGGCAGCCCCCAGTCGCGCCGGCTATACCTTTACCGGCTGGGACAAAAGCTTTGCCGAAGTCATATCCGATCTGGTCGTACGAGCACAATATGAAAAAGTTACCCCGTCTATCGAACCGCCGACAGAGGGTGAAACAGTTGAGAACAGCGCTACAGATACAGATGATGACGACTGGGTGATTGTTAGCCCGGCAGAACAAATGGACAATACAAATAGTCAAAACGACGGCCCTACTGCCGACAATACGGCCACACTTGAAGCGGTTAGTCAAGCAGTTGCCGATAACCTGGCGCGCTATAACCGTTTGCCATTACCACAGGCTGCTTACTATACAGATGGGACAGTTAAAACAGTTACAATAGAGCTAACCGGATTAGAAGCCGAGTCGAACTACGGAGTCGTCTTAGTAAATAAAAACGGTCAAGCCGAAGTGATCGACGGTACGCGCCGTGCTGATCAGTTCACCGTCACACTACCGGAGGGTGGTATACTCTTACTGTATAAAAGAGAAATACTACCGGCAAGTGGTAAGCTTAGCTTTAAGCCGGTAGCGCTTACAGATCTAGACGGTCACTGGTCAGAGGCAGTAGTCAGAGATTTAGCAGCAAGAGGCATTATTAGTCCAAGACAAGCGAGTCTTTATCAACCGGATCGTGCAATCACACGCGCCGAGTTTATCAGTGCGATTATTAGCTATCTATCCGTACCACAGCAAACAGCAACAGCCTTTGAAGATGTCAAGGCAGATCATCCGCATAGGGCAGCGATAGAAACGGCAAGGGCAATCGGTCTGGTAGAGGGCGTAGGTGGCAACGCGTTTGCGCCAGACCAGGCGATCAGTCGACAAGACTTGGCGACGATTATAAACCGTTTACTACCTTTAATTGCCGTAACAGATGATGATTTAAGACCAAACAGGGCATTAGAACTCAATCGATTTAGTGATCATAAAGCGGTATCAGCCTATGCCAAAGCAGCACTGACTAGGCTTATACAGGCTGGGATGATTAAAGGCACACCGGGTGGTCAGTTAATGCCGCAGTCAAATACAACGCGTGCAGAAACGGCACAGCTGTTGTATAATTTGATAATGGTGTTAAGTAACAAGTAACGCGTAGTGATAAACAAGCGTGGCGAGGTTGCCGCTTGCCGTGTAACCTCGCTGTGGTATTTTCCCCAATATATTGGAGGTCATGATGAAACAGACAAGATATAGCACTATAGTAAAGATAGTATTACTTTTGTTGATGGTGTTGGTATTACCGGCATGTGTTGAAAAAGCAGAGAATTTTGATGAAATGGAGCAGGCGCTGCTTGACAATTATAGCACACCTTTTCAAGAACGGGCGGTCTTGCAGTATGGTAAGGATGCTAAGGTGGTCGATATTGAAGCAGAAATACGCGGTGGACGAGATGCCGTTATGCCGGTTACTTATATTAGTTTAAGCGGTAATTTATTAGGCACTATACAGGTTGGTGACGAGCACTTTGAGGCGATGTATTTATATAAACAGGATGAGATTTATTCTAAAAGAAATACCGATAAGATTAAACAGTCGGCGATTCAACTATTTACTGATATGGGTATGGAAGTGGTAGAATTGACAGCAACGGATTATGATGATAATGCTCTTTTCTTACCTGATGAGATAATAGATTTAAAAGGTTTAATAAAAAAGAATTTTAAGGTTTATGTAAAGGTTTTTGTTACAAACAATTTAGATAGCTTTTCTATTGAAGATTTTACCGATTTAATGGATAATGCAAGTAAAAAATATGATGGTGAGATAACATTTGTTCAGTTGAATGATGTAAATGAACTAGAAAAGCTATTGCAAAAATGGCATGATCATGATGCCTATTTTGAACCACCAAATCCAGAAGTTTATATTGAAGAAAGTAAAGAGTATATTAATTCATTTAAGTATTTTGACATAGAAGCTTATATGTATTTAGATAAAAATGAGGATAAAGATTGGAAATTTTGTTATCAAAACAAAGATGGTGTATTGATAGAAAAGACAATTGAATAGTTTATTGAATTGTCGCTTTGACTTTTCTTTTCTTTGCACTTTGCGCTTTCCACTGTTTGGAGACTGAGACGACTATGAAACAGACAAGATATGGCACTATAGTAAAGATAATGGTACTTTTGTTGATGGTGTTGGTATTACCGGCATGTGTTGAAAAAGCAGAGAATTTTGATGAAATGGAGCAGGCACTGCTTGATAATTATAGTACACCCTTTCAAGAACGAGCGGTCTTGCAGTATGGTAAGGATGCCAAAGTGGTCGATATTGAAGCAGAAACAATCAGTTCAAGCGACGCTATTTGGCCAACAACCTATGTTGGCTTAAGTGGTAACCTACTAGGTACCATACAGCTTGGCGAAGAGCGCTTTGAGGCGATTTATTTATATAAACAAGGTGAGATCTACTCTAAAAGAAATGCCGACAAGATTAAACAGTCGGCAGTTCAACTGTTTACTGATATGGGGATAGATGTGGTTTATATTATTTTAAGGGCGCGTTTTTTACCGGATAGTGCAGTAGATTTTAAGTATGTATTAGAAAATGAGAATCCAGTATTTGTCAGTATGCTTGTAACAACTGATTTGTCAGACTATTCGGTTGAAGATTTTAGTTGGGTATCTAGTTATGGTGATGACAAATATCAAAGTGGGATAACATTTATACAGTTGAATGATCCAACTAGGTTAGAAGAGATCAGTAGAAGTTGGGAAAATGGTGATATAAGATTCAGGCCTATTTTTGGCATATATAAAGAGGAAAGTGATGAATATATCGATTTATTTAGGCACTATGATGTGGGGTCTTACTTATATGTTCAAAAGTCTTTAGAAAAAGATTGGCTGTTGCATTATAAAAACGAAAAAGTAAAAATAAAGGCAAACCTAAATAAACCTAAGGTTTGTTTTATAAAGAAAGCTGAAACATTACCAACTTCAATGTATCAAGCATTTAGTGAATTGGGTATGGACGTGGTGGTGATTGATAGCAATGAAAGTTTAGAAAAATATCCACTGACAACCGCGGCATCTACATTTGTATCATTACGCCATTTTTGGTCAGAGGGCAGATTTGACTTTAGTGCCAAAAGTCCTGAAGTGTGTGATGAAGAGTACAGTTATTATGACGATATTTTTGGTCGTTTAGATATTGCAGCATCACTGTATGTTGAAAAGCTGGATGATAAAGTAAAAATTGTCTATCAAAATAAGGACGGTATTATAAGTGAGGATACGCTAGAATAGGGTGTTGTATATAAGTAGAAAGCACAAAGTCGAAAGCAGCAAGCAAAAGCATTGAAGCGTTGGCATAACAACGCGATTATAAGGTCTTAGGCCTTTGACTTTCCTTTCTACTTTAAGCTTTGCGCTTTCCACTGTTTGGAGACGATTATGAAACAGACAAGATATTTAATGCTTATTAAAGTGCTGGTTATATTAATCATTGTATTGTCTTTGACAGCCTGTATCATGGAAGATGGTTATAATGATAAAAAGTGGGCATTACTTACGAAGAGCGCTTTGAGGCAATGTATCTACCAGAGCAAAATGAAATCTATACCAAACGAAATACCGACAAGATTAAGCAGTCGGCAATCCAAATGTTTAGTGATATGGGAATTGAAGTAATCGAAATGTCACTGACAAATTATTTTGAAGATCCGCTTTGGTTGCCCGATGATGTGGTTGATTTTAAAGGGTTGTTAGACAATAACGATGGCATAGCTTCTAATGTATTTGTCAAAGGTGGATTAGAAGATATTACCTCAGATGATTTTATGTGGTTATTTACATATGATGATACGAACTATCGGTGTCGCATAAAATTTTTACAGTTAAATGATTTAACTGAAATGGAAGCAATAAGAGATAAGTGGGATGACCATAAAATTGTTCTCATTCCCCGAGAGGCAAGAGTACGTGATGATGAGAGTGAAGAGTATGTAAACTTATTTAAATACTATGACGTGAATTCCTACATGTATGTGGAGAAACTTAGGGAGTGGGACTGGATGTTTTGTTTTGAAAACAAAGATGGTATTGTAGTAGAAAAGATAATTGAATAGTTTTTTGAATTGTTGCTTTGACTTTGTTTTTCTTTGCACTTTAAGCTTTGCGCTTTCCGCTGTTTGGAGACGACTATGAAACAGACAAGATATTCGATACCACTGAAGATACTGCTATTAGTATTGGTTTTGCTGTTATTAACATCATGTGTTTTTGAAGAAGAAGATTTTGACATAAAGCAAAAAGCATTATTAGAACAATATCCACAGTTGTTTCAAGCACGTGCCACCTTACAATATGGCGAAGAAGCTAAAGTGGTTGATATTGAAACAGAAATACGTACTGGACGAGATGCGGTTTGGCCAGCCACTCATGTTAGTTTAAGCGGTAATTTATTAGGTACCATACAGGTTGGTGACGAACAGTTTGAAGCACTGTATCTAACAGAACAAGATGAGATTTATTCTAAAAGAAATGCCGACAAGATAAAGCAGTCGGCGATTCAACTATTTACTGATATGGGGATAGATGTAGTTGAAATGTCACTAACAGATTATTTTGAAAAGCCGCTTTGGTTGCCGGATAATTTAGTAGATTTTAAGGATTTACCAGAGAACAAATACGATATTTCAGTAAATGTATTGGTGAAAAACGATTTATCCTCCTTGAGCGTCAAAGACTTTATCTGGCTAACTGAGTATAATAATGATACGTATGATGCAAATATATCATTTATACAGTTAAATGATATGACGGAGGCGGCCGCGCTGTATCAACAATGGGAAAACGGTGATGTATACATTTTTTATGGTCCAACCGTTTATGATCATGAACGTGAGAAAGAAGTTAATTTATTTAGTCGTTATGATATAGGTGCATATTTGTATGTTGATAGAAATTTACAAGAAGACATGGAGATATTTTTTGAAGATAAACAGGCAATTATAAAGGCAAACCTAAATAAATCTAAGGTTTGTTTTATGAAGAAAGCCGAAACATTACCAACTTCAATGTATCAAGCATTTAGTGAATTGGGTATGGACGTGGTGGTGATTGATAGCAATGAAAGTTTAGAAAAATATCCACTGACACTGCGTCATTATTGGAAAGATGGTAGTGTTGATTTTAGTACAGATAGTCCAGATATGTGTTATGAGGGCAATGACCCATATAAAAATGTATATGAGTATTTTAATCTTACCGCATCACTGTATGTTGAAAAGCTGGATGATAAAGTAAAAATTGTCTATCAGGATAAGGACGGTATTATAAGTGAGGATACGCTAGAATAGCGTTTTTTGCCTCTGACATAGCAAAATTAGACAATTTGCTGAAAAGGCTTGCCCAATAGTCACTATCGTGTTATACTCTTTAGTTGTACCCATAAGGGTGCTTCTCTCTGCTTTAGCGAGGTGCTAAGGCCATTACGACCATAGGGGGGTGTAAAAATGAGAAAATACGAAACCATTTTCGTACTGAAACCGGATTTGGAAGAAGATGCTAGAAAAGCAGCTATCGAAAAATTCACGGGTATCATCAGCAGTGATGGCGAAGTAACGAATATCGATGAGTGGGGCAATAAAAAGTTGGCCTATGAAATCGAAAAAATTCGCGAAGGCTATTATGTGTTGGTGGACTTTGTAGCAAATCCTGATTTGCCGGTTGAATTAGAGCGTAATTACAAGATTTCCGATGACGTTTTGCGCTACATTGTCGTAAATAAAGACAATTTGTAGAAAGGGGTTGCCATGAATCACGTCGTGCTAATTGGAAGATTAACCAGAGACCCCGAATTGCGTTATATATCGGGTAGCGGCACAGCTGTGACACAATTCACACTGGCAGTCGACAAGCAATTGTCACGCGAAAAAAAGCAGCAGTTTGAACAACAGGGCAAGCCGACAGCAGACTTTATTCGCATCGTCGTATGGGGTAAGCAAGCCGAGAATTGCGCCAACTACTTGGCTAAGGGTAGATTGGTTGCAGTACAGGGCTCGATTAATACATCTTCATACAAAAACAATGCCGGCGAGACGCGCTATTCAACAGATGTCGTCGCTAGCAAAGTACAATTTTTAGAGTGGGGTGATCGCCCGACTGACAACCGTTCAGGTATGCAACAAAGACCAACAAATCAAGCTGATAACACTTTTGATGCGTTTGATAATGACTTTTCAAAAGATTATCAATCAATCGAAGACGATGATGATATTCCGTTTTAGGGAGGAGGTACTATGGCTTTTAAGAGACGTTCCAGAAAAAAAGTATGTTATTTTTGCCAAGATAAAGTCGAGTTTATCGACTATAAAGATGTCAATAAATTAAGTCGTTATGTGTCAGATCGCGGCAAAATTTTACCGCGTCGCGTCACTGGTACATGTGCAAAACACCAACGCGCCGTCACAACAGCGGTCAAGCGTGCACGTATTGTTGCACTGATGCCGTTTTCAAAAGACTGATTTGGCATAACAGCTAATCAAAGGTGGTTTGTAGCCACCTTTTTCTATTTTAAATTTAAACTAATCAATTAACGTGATATAATGGATAAACAGAATAAGCGGCATTGGAGAACTTATGCGCACAGACAATGTGATTTTACAATATATTAGTTTTATCATTATGATGGCAATCTGTTTGGTAGTCGGCTTTTACAGTGGTATGGGGCTGCTGCTTTCCTTTGCTGTTCCGCTACTTATAACGATTTACAGCTATAATAATCGATTGCGTCACGCCATTGTTTACGTCTTTATGTCAGCCAGTATTGCGATATTGTTGTCGCTCACTTTATGGCTATTTGTGTTGTTTATCTACGGCTTTATGGGCATTGCCTTAGGGCGCTACCTAAAGCGCAACCAGCCGGCCGAAGAAATTATTTTTAAGACGTTGATCGTTACAGTAATTGGCCTATCACTATTAATAGTATCGGTTCAGCTAATATCTGATGGCGGCGGTTTGTCTGCGCTGTCTCGCCAGACGGTCGACAGCTTTGAGCTGCCGTCTGAGTTAATAGATAGTTTTAAGCAGGCCGGCATTGCCGAAACCGACAGCCAGCTTTTACAGCTTGAAAAAGAGCTTAAACAAATGTTGTTTTTGCTGAGTCCATCGATATTTATCAGTTCTATTTTTATAGATATCGTGATCTGCTATTTATTGAGTGCATTTGTACTACATAAATTGGGTGCCAAGATCAAAAAAGCGCCTAAATTATCAAAGGTTACATTGCCGGGCAATCCGATTATTGGCACATTGCTGGTTATTTTGTTGGCCTGGCTGGCCGCCACGCTATTTGAAGATATTGGTGCACTGATACAAGTCAATACCGTATTTATGGTGCTTTCGTTATTTGCCGTTCAAGGGGTCGCCGTTTTAGCAGATGCCATAAGCTATATTCGTTTTGGCGTCGTTTTGCGCTACATTATCTTTGCCATTGTCTTACTGGCAAATCTAGTGTTACTGGGATTGTACGGCTTGGCAATTATCGGGTGGCTTGAAGCCAGCTTTAAAATTAGATATCGCTTAAAGGGGAGAGCGTTGAAATGAAAAACAAAAGACTAGACGATATTGCCAGTAATTCGATTGTATTTACAGTTGTCGCATTGCTGATAATCGCCGCCATCGCATTTGTTGAAAATATTTATTTTTCAGTTGCCCTGGTCGTGCTGGCAATTATTGCCGGCTATCTCAATATTAAGAAAAATATTAAAAGGCGCCGCGAATTAACCAGCTATGTCGAGCAACTGTCAAGCGCTATTGACCAATCGGCGCAGCGTGCGATTTTAAATTTGCCGACGGCGCTGTTAATCGTCGACCAAAGCGGCAAGATATTATGGTACAATCAAGCGATGAGTGATATGCTCGACGGCGTACAGTTGATCGACAAGAATATCAGCGGCATTATCACCGGGCTATCGGTCGAAAAACTGATTGAACAAGGCAGCATAGAGCAGCGCATAGCCGAAAATTATTACCGTTTAGAAAGCCAAGTTATGCTGTCAGATGACGACGAAAGACGCCAGTTAATCAATATCTACTTTTATAATATTAGTGCATATAAACAGTTGAAAATGCTCTATGATGATAAACAGCCAACCATCGCTATTATGCAGGTCGACAACTACGATGACGTCATCAACGAAACCAAAGAAGACCGTCGGCCGTTTGTCACTTCAGAAATTGATAAAAAAATCAATCTCTGGTCGTCGCGCATGAATGGCATATTGAAAAAAATCGATAAAGATAAATACATCGCGATATTCGAATATAAGTATTTGAGCATTTTAGAGGCCAAGCGCTTTGCCATTCTCGATGAAATAAGAAGCATCGACGTCGGCAACCGCATAGCGCCCACCCTCAGTATTGGCGTAGCGACGACAAGCGGCAGTTTGTCGCAGGTTGAAGAAATTGCATCTTCGGCCTTAGAACTGGCTTTGGGGCGTGGTGGCGATCAAGCGGTGCTTAAAAAGCAAGCTGATTTTGAATTTTACGGTGGCAAGACCAAGGCGGTCGAAAAGCGCAATAAAGTTAAGGCCCGTATCATCGCCCATGCCCTACGACCGATTATCGACGAGAGCCAAAGCGTTTATATTATGGGGCACACCTTTCCCGATATGGACTCTTATGGCGCGGCGATCGGCATCTATCAAGCCGTCATCAACCGCGGTAAGACCGGTTATATCGTGCTAAAGCAAGTCAATGAAACGATCAACGCGATTCACGCTAAATTTGCCGACGATGACAGTTTTCGCTTTATCACGCCGGACGAGGCACTGGCCGGTTTTAGCGATGAAGATTTGCTGATTGTCGTCGATACACATCGCCCCTCTTTTACCGAATCGCCAGAACTAGAGGCGCGTGCCCTGCGCAAGGTGTTAATCGACCACCATCGCCGCGGCAAAGAGTTTATCGAAAACACGCTATTGACCTATTTAGAACCCTATGCATCAAGCGCCAGCGAATTGGTCACTGAGGTGTTACAATACATGGAGCGCAAAATGATGATCGAAAAGCGTGTCGCCGAGGCGCTGTTGGCCGGCATTTATGTCGATACTAAAAACTTTACGGTCAAAACCGGTGTGCGCACTTTTGAATCGGCCGCCCTATTGCGCCGCTTTGACGCCGATACCACCGAAGTAAAGGCACTGTTTAAAGACGATTTAGATAGCTTTGTCGCCCGCTCCAACATCGTTCGCAATGCCGAGATGATCTTTTCGGAAATCGCCCTCTCGACCAGCGACGAAACAATTGCAAACGGTCGCCTAATCGGGGCCCAAGGCGCCGATAGCCTACTTGAAATTCGCGGCGTTAAGGCATCGTTTGTATTGGTACGCGTCGACGACGAAATCTATCTGAGCGGACGCTCACACGGCGATGTCAACGTGCAGTTAATCGCCGAAAAATTGGGTGGCGGCGGACACTTAACCGGTTCCGGCGCACAGTTTAAGGACATTACAATGGCAGAGGCAAAAGCCAAATTAATCGACACGCTCGAACAATATTATCAGGAGGCAGAATAATGAAGATTATTTTATTAAAAGATGTCAAGGGAACCGGCCGCCGCGGTGAGGTCAAAGAGGTCAACGACGGTCATGCCCGCAACTACTTAATACCAAAAGGGCTGGCCAAAGAGGCCACCAAATCGTCGCTTAGCGCTCATAAACACCATCAGGCCAGCGAGAAAAAACGCAAGGCCGAAGAATTGGACGAGGCGCAGGCATTGGCTAAAAAAATTGAGGGCATCAAATTGACAATGACCTCTAAAGCCGGCGAGGCCGGCAAACTGTTCGGTTCGATTACGTCAAAAGAAATTGCTGAACAAGTTGAGGCGCAGCACGGCATTGCAATCGACAAGCGCAAAATACAGTTAGAACACGGCATTAAAACGCTCGGTTTAACCGAAGTAGCCATCAAAATTTACCCAACTGTCGTCGCTACATTAAAAGTCGACGTCATCGAACAGAAATAGGAGCCATCATGCAAGGACGCATTCCACCGCATAGTGAGATTGCCGAACAATCGCTATTGGGCGCCATGATATTGGACGCCCAAGCAATTGATGCCGCCATGCAGCTATTAACCGAAGATTCGTTTTACAATCGGGCCAATGGCATGATTTTTGGCGCGATCAATCGCTTGTATAACGAAAACAAAGTGGTAGACATTATCACCCTGTCCGACCATTTAAATAGCAATGGCAAGCTAGAGGCAATCGGCGGTATTGCCTACTTAAACGAGTTGACAGACAAGGGCATTATTACCACTAATGCGGCATCGCATGCCAAAATTGTCGACCAAAAATATACGCTGCGTCAATTGATTCGGGCCGCCTCGCAGATCAGTGAACAGGGCTACGCCGAAGTCGATGCCAGCGCATTGATTGAGCAGTCTGAAAAATTGATCTTTGACATCAGCCAACGCCGTAATCGCGAGGGTTTTACGGCGATTAGCGAAGTGCTCAACAGCACACTTGACCGCGTCACCAAATTGCACGCTGAACCGGGCGAGCTAACCGGTTTAACGACCGATTTAATCGATTTGGATCGAAAGACAGCGGGCCTGCAAAAGTCGGATTTAGTATTGCTAGCGGCGCGCCCCTCAATGGGCAAGACCGCACTGGGCTTAAATATCTGTCGTAACGCAGCCCTCAAGGCGGGCGCTACCGTGGCGATGTTCAGTTTAGAAATGGCCAAAGAGCGCTATGTTGAACGCATGCTGGCGGCCGAATCGATGATTCCGCTCAACGCCTTAAAAACCGGTCAAATGGAAGATAAGCACTGGGACATGATAATCGGCGCAGTCGCCCGACTAAGTCAGACCAATATCTATATTGACGATACGCCGGCAATTAGCGTATCAGAAATTCGCGCCAAATGTCGGCGACTACAAATGGAACAGGGAATCGACTTGGTGTTAATTGACTATATGCAGTTGATGACCGGTACCCAAGCCGAAAACCGCCAACAGGAAATTTCTAATATTTCACGCGGCTTAAAGGCACTAGCGCGTGAGTTAGACTGTCCGGTTTTAGCGCTATCACAGCTTTCGCGTGCGCCGGAGCAACGGGCCGATCACCGCCCTATGCTGTCTGATTTACGCGAATCGGGTGCCATTGAACAGGATGCCGACATCGTTATGTTTCTCTATCGCGATGAATATTATAATAAAGAAAACAGCGATGCGCACAATCAGGCAGAGCTGATCATTGCCAAGCACCGCAACGGCGAAACCGGCACGGTCAACTTGCATTGGCTCGGCCAATATCAATTGTTTACAAATTTAGCACAGCAAAATAATTAGCGTAATACATATTTAGGAGAAAACTATGTCAGTTGTTGTAATTGTAGGTGCCCAATGGGGCGACGAAGGCAAGGGCAAATTTATTGATTATTTGGCCAAGCAGGCCGATGTGGTGGTACGTGGTCAAGGTGGTAATAACGCCGGCCATACGGTGGTGGTCGGCGACAAAAAATATGCGCTACACTTGATACCATCGGGCATTTTATACGATGATACCGTCAATGTTTTGGGCAATGGCATCGTGTTTGACCCCAGTGGCTTCTTTGCCGAGTACGACGCCTTAAAGGCACAGGGTGTCGCCGTCGAAAGCATTAAAATCAGCAGTCGTGCCCATGTCGTTTTTCCCTATCATCGCGAACTGGACGCCTTAGCTGAAACAGCCAAGGGCGATGCCAAGATCGGCACCACCAAAAAGGGCATTGGCCCCTGCTATATGGACAAAGTGGCGCGCAGCGGCATTCGGGTGGGCGATATGCTAAAACCGACCCGGTTCGCCGCTCAATTACGCCGTCAAGTCGAGTACAAAAATCAAGTTGCCCAATCGCTTTATGGCGTGGCGCCCTTTGATTACCAGGCGATTCTTGAAGAGTATAGTGGCTATGCCGAGCGTTTAAAATCAATGGTCTGCGACACAGTGGCCTATTTAAACGATGCCCACGAAGCCGGCAAAAATATACTGTTAGAGGGCGCTCAAGGTACATTGTTAGACATCGATGTCGGCACCTATCCCTATGTGACCAGCTCGCATCCGACAGCCGGTGGCTTTACCATCGGCACCGGCTTGGCGCCCAATCGCATCGACAACGTGTTGGGAATTACCAAGGCCTACACGACTCGCGTTGGCGCCGGCCCCTTTGTGACCGAGCAAGACAACCCGATTGGCGATCGCATTCGCAAACAGGGCAACGAGTTTGGCGTCACAACCGGTCGACCACGGCGCTGCGGCTGGCTCGATTTGGTGATTGTTCGTCACGCCGTTCGCGTCAATGGCCTGACGGCAATAGCACTGTCGTTACTCGATGTGCTAAGCGGCTTTGACGAGCTAAAAATTTGTCGTGCATATGACATTGATGGCCGCGAATGTCTCGATTTTCCGGCTGATTTAGACGATTTAGCAGCGGCTAAGCCGATCTATCAAAGCTTTGCCGGTTGGCAAGAAGACATCACGGCTTGCACAAGTTATCAAGAACTACCGGATAACGCCAAGCGCTATATCGATTATATTGAAGAATTTTTAGGTGTGCCGGTCGCCTTTATATCAGTCGGCGCCAAGCGCTCGCAGACTATTATTCGCCAAAAACTATTTTAAAGTCTTAGTGAATCTATTATAGTTAATTTTTATGGGGGAAAACTTGAATAAAAAGCGTCTCGGTATTGTGCTGGCCGTTTGCTCGGCGATTGTCTTTGGCATTATGCCATTGATGACCAAGTTGCTCTATCAGATGGGGGGTAACCCCGTCAGCATTCCCTTTTATCGCAATTTCTTTATCAGTATTCTATTGGGTTTTGTCGTCATTGCCAAGCGTCAGCCGCTTAAGCTAAGCGGCAAAACCTACCTTTTGCTGTTTGTCGCAGCTTTTTTTGGCCTTTATATCACGACGATGTTTCTCTATCTATCTTATTATAGTATTCCGTCCGGCATGGCGACGACCATTCATTTTAGTTATCCAATCATCGTTTCAGTTGGCGGTATATTTTTACTAAAACAGCGCAAGCAATGGCTAAAATATCTCGCATTATTGATTTCGGCAGTTGGTTTAACCCTGCTATTTGAACTGTCGGCCGACGTCGATTGGCGCGGCATTGCCCTCAGTTTAATATCAGCTGTCACCTACGCAATTTACATTTTGCAAATCGAACATTCCGCCTTGCGCGACGTCAATCCACTGGTGGTAGCCTTTTATCTAAATATCTTTACAACATTGACATTTGGCGTGCACGGCCTAATTAGTGGACAGATCAGCATCAATTATTCGCCCGAAACTTGGCTATTGTTAATTGGCTTTGCCCTTATCATCGGCATTGGCGGCAGTTTTTTTATTCAGTTGGCAGTTGGTTACATCGGTGGGCAAAGCGCAGCAATTATCAGCACTTTTGAACCGATTACCAGCATTATCATCGGCGTTTTATTATTAGATGAAGTTATAAAAGCGAAAATGGCAATTGGCATGGCGTTGATCATCGCCGCCGCACTAATGGTCATCATCTTAGAAGGGCGCGCCACAGAGGCTGAACAGCAGAAAAAATCAACTTGACAATTAATGCTTTTTTTAATACCATATAGTCATCTGCCAAGCCCCCACAAGGGGGTTATAAAGGAGCAAATATGAGTAAAAAAATCTTAATCGTCGGCGGTGTTGCCGGCGGTGCATCAACTGCAGCACGTCTCAGAAGGCTTGATGAAACAGCCGAAATCATCATGTTTGAAAAAGGCAATTACATTTCATTTGCCAACTGTGGCTTGCCCTACTACATCGGCGAAACCATCAATCAGCGCGATGCGCTATTGTTGCAGACGCCGCAATCCTTTAATGCGCGTTTTAACGTCGACGTCAGGGTGCGCAATAAAGTAATCGACATCGATAGATCAAAGCAAACGGTGACAGTTGAGCGCTTGGACAGCGATCAGCGCTATCAAGAGAGCTACGATGTCTTGGTGTTATCACCCGGCTCAACGCCACTGAGACCCCCTATTCCGGGAATCGACGCCCCCAATATCTTTACATTGTGGGATATTCCCGATACCGATAGAATTAAAGCGTTTGTCGATGAAAAGCGACCGAAGCGGGCAGCCGTTATCGGCGGGGGTTTTATCGGCATTGAAATGGCTGAAAACCTGTCCGAACGCGGTTTGCAAGTGACGTTAATCGAAAAATTGGATCAGGTGATGTCACCGCTAGATAAAGACATGGCGCAAGTGATTCACCATCACTTGGCTGACCAAGGTGTCAATTTAATGCTCGACAACGGCGTTAAAAAATTTGAATATAACAATGGTACGACGACGATTCATTTAGAGAGTGGCGAGGTTGTCGATGCCGAAATCGTGATGTTGTCAATTGGCGTGCGCCCACAAAGTGAGTTGGCCAAAAGAGCCGGTTTAGAAATGAATGCCCGTGGTGGCATTAAAGTCGATGACACGATGCTGACCAGCGATCCACATATTTATGCCGTTGGTGATGCCGTCGAAATAGAAGACTTTAACAGCAAGACGCCAACTATGGTGCCGCTGGCCGGGCCTGCCAACAAGCAAGGTCGCATCGCCGCCAACAATATTGCCGGCATGGCAGATCGCTATGACGGCACGCAGGGTACGTCAATTGCCAAAGTCTATGATTTGACGGTCGCCAATACCGGCTTAAACGAAAAGCAATTACAGCGTAGCGGCATGGTTTATAAAAAAGACTATCACGCCGTCGTCATTCACGTTAAGTCGCATGCCGGTTATTATCCGGGGGCCATTCCAATGGTTCTAAAATTAATCTTTTCGGTCGAAGGTAAAATATTAGGCGCTCAAGCAGTTGGTTATGTCGGCGTCGATAAGCGCATCGACGTCATTGCGACAGCAATTCGCTTTGCTGCTACAGTCGACAATTTAACCGATTTAGAACTGGCCTATGCACCGCCCTATGGCTCGGCCAAAGACCCGGTCAATATGATTGGCTTTGTCGCCCAAAACGTGTTAAATGGCAAGATGGACTATGTCAATGTCCGCGAAATGGATGTAATTGATGATACTAAAACCATCCTGCTGGACGTTCGTACGGAAGAAGAACGCAAGATGGGCTATATCGACGATTCGATCAATATTCCGCTCGATGAACTGCGCAACCGGCTCGACGAGCTCGATCGCAATAAAGAAATCATCGTCTACTGTGCGGTTGGCCTAAGGGGTTATGTTGCGACGCGCCTGCTTATCGAAAACGGTTTTAAAAATGTCAAAAACCTACTCGGTGGTTACACGTCTTACAGCTATAGCACCAAGCCCTGTGAATTTTGTTTACCGCCAAGTCAGCATGTTGACTTTGAAGACTCGGGTGACCCGGTCGGCTTGCCCTTTGCTGAAGATGACGAAATTCACTACGAAATCAATGCCTGCGGTCTACAGTGCCCCGGCCCAATTATGCAGGTCTACCAAAAATTAGAAGAAATGAAACAAGGCGAAGTGATGCGCGTCACGGCATCTGATCCCGGCTTTGCCAAAGACATCAAGAGCTGGTGTAGCAGCACCGGCAATATATTATTAGACGCCGGCAAAGAGCCCAATGGTTTCTTTGCCATTATCCGCAAGGGTGGCGCGGTCAACATGCCAAAGACCTCATCGCGCGCCAATGATAAGGCGATGGTCGTGTTTAGCGGTGATTTAGACAAGGCAATTGCCACCTTTATCATTGCCAACGGCGCCGCCTCAATGGGGCGTAAAGTGACCTTGTTCTTCACATTTTGGGGCATTAACATCGTTCGCAAAAATCAATATGTCAATGTCAAAAAAGACTTCGTCAGCAATATGTTTGGCAAGATGATGCCGCGCGGCACACAGCGCCTTGGCTTGTCAAAGATGAATATGGCCGGCATGGGTCCTAAGATGATTCGCAGCATCATGAAAAAACACGGTGTTGATTCACTTGAAGAATTGATGCAACAAGCGATGAACAACGGCGTCAAGTTTGTCGTTTGCAATATGTCGATGGAACTACTCGGCATTAAGGCAGAAGAACTGATTGACGGCGTCGAATTTGGGGGCGTGGCATCTTATCTGGGCGCTGCCGAAAATTCGGATATGAGTTTATTTATTTAGTAAGAGGGGTAATATGAATTTAACATTGACAGGCGTCTTTATCGCCGGGTTATTGTCCTTTTTTTCACCCTGTGTGATTCCGCTAATACCGATGTACGTCGGCTTTTTGGCGGGAGATTTTGATGAAGATGGCCCGAGTAAGCGCAAGACTTATATCAATGCAATCGGTTTTTTCATCGGTTTGATGAGCGTCTTTATTTTGCTCGGTGCGACAGCAACGGCACTGGGCGGATTTTTGCTCGACAAGTCGACGATCATTCGCAAAGTAATGGGCGTTGTCGTCATCTTTTTCGGCATTTTTCAGCTCGGCATTATTAAACCGTCATTTTTGATGAAAGAGCGTAAAATGCGCGTTAAAATGAAGCGTTCCGGCTTTGCGACAGCCGTTTTGATGGGCGCGGCCTTTAGTTTTGGTTGGACGCCTTGCGTCGGGCCAATTTTAGGCACTGTACTGGCGCTGGCAGCCAATAGCAACACGCTGAGCAGCGGTATTTTATACTTGATTGTTTATACCATCGGCTTTGCAATTCCGTTTGCCGTATCGACGCTGTTGATGGGGCAAATGACCAAATGGTTAGAATCAATCGGCAAGTACTTGCACATTGTAAAATTTATCACCGGACTGATTTTGATTGCCGTCGGTTACTTGATTTACAGCAATCAACTCGGCCAAATTACCAGTATGTTTAGTTAGGAGAAGATTATGAAAAAGATTATTGTTAGTGTATTGATCCTGTCGTTGGCGTTGGCATTATTCGGTTGTACGCCGGGACAAAACGAAACCGATAGCAGCACGACAACGACGGCTGCTGAGCAGACTACCACAACCGTTGCCGCTTCAGAAACGACAGCCGAAACGACGGCCGCAGAAGTTGAAGAAGGCTATTTAGCCGGTCAAAAGGCACTTGATTTTGAGCTAAAAGACCTAGAGGGCAATACCGTTAAATTGAGCGACTATCAGGGCAAAACCGTCGTTTTGAACTTTTTTGCCACCTGGTGCGGCCCTTGCGAAGTTGAAACGCCACATCTTAATGAGACCTATCTCGATATGCAAAATCAAGATGTCGTCGTACTATCGGTCAACTTGACCGTCTCCAGACCGGGTGAAAAAGAAGCGGCTGCAACATTTGCCAATAAGTACGAGTTGGCCTTCCCCGTCTTGTTAGATGAAGACGGTAGCGTTGCCGAGATGTATCGCATTCGCTCTATTCCGACCAATTTATTTATTTCGCCAAACGGCATTATTAACAGCAGTTTTGCCGGCGCTTTAAATAAAGAAAACTTTGTCGAAATGATTGAGGCGGCGAAGGCGGCCGAATAATGGACAGTTCCAATCGCAAAATTATCAATCGTTTGCGCACGATTAAAGGGCATATCGCCGGCATCGAAAAGATGGTTGTCGACGATAAGCCCTGCGCTGATATTTTAATGCAGATATCGGCCGTTAAATCGAGCGTGCACAAGGTTGGTCTGGCCATTATCGAACAGAATGCATGGCAGTGCTTGGCCGATAATCCGGACGAGCAAGTCGACAGCGAAAAATTGGAAAGTGTTTTGAAGTTGATGCTCAATTACACAAAATAGAGGTAGCTGTTCAGTCGAGAGCTGTCCTTTCGACTGAATAGTTACAAATAGAGCTAGAAATTTGGGGGATATGGCCATGTCAAAGCAGCGTGCGCTTTTACTGATGATATTGGCTTCAGTTTTTTGGAGCATTGCCGGTTTGTTTATTAAACAGATCACTTGGCATCCGATTGTGATTGCCGGTTTGCGCAGCTTAATCAGTGGCCTTTTTTTATTGGTTTTTGTCGACAAGAAAAAGTTGCGTTTTAACAAGAGAATTATCTTAGGTAGCGTGATGTACATCTTTGTCGCCGGTTTGTTTGTCATTTCCAATAAATTGACAACGTCGACAAACGCGATTTTGCTGCAGTTTACCGCTCCGATTTGGGTGGTCGTTATCAGCATCGTATTCTTAAAGCAAAAACCGAGCAAAAAAGATATTGCGGCGGTCGCTATTGTGCTGTTTGGCATGGTGTTGTTCTTTTTTGGCGACCTACAAGTCGGCAATATCTATGGCAATATCTTGGCGATTTTGGCCGGCGTATCGCTGGCCGTCATGTTGTTGGTGATGCGTGGCGAAACAGATGCCAGCCCGTTGTTAATTCCCCTCTATGGCAGCTTTATGACCTTTGTCGTGGCATTGCCCTTTATGCCGCTATTTCCACCCCAGTTAACCACGACCAATCTAACCAATATCTTTATACTTGGCGTCTTTCAGCTCGGCATGGGCTACCTGCTTTTCTCAATTGCCGTACCCTATGTCAGCACTTTAGAAGCGGCTTTGATTATGGTGATCGAACCGCTGCTCAATCCGATTTGGGTCTTTTTGTTTATCGGCGAAAGGCCGACTATACAAGCCATTTTTGGCGGTATTATCGTCATTGTAACAGTGCTAAGTTATCAAATTTCAAATCTAAAACGCCTATCTAAAAATTATTAATATTGTGTTACTTTTGTTTACTCTGTGCCCAATTGTGGTATATTGACTGTAATCATATCAAATATGAAATGATTTTTAGGGAGGGTAAAATGCAAAAGTATGTATGCACAGCATGTGGTTATGAGTATGATCCAACAATTGGCGATCAAGATGGCGGTGTTGCGCCGGGCACTGCCTTTGAGGACATCCCAGAAGATTGGGTTTGCCCGCTTTGTGGCGTAGGCAAAGATATGTTTGAACCGGCTTAGTAACAGCAAAGGAGATTATAATGCAGAAATACGAATGTTCAGCCTGTGGCTATATTTACGACCCGGAAGTAGGCGATCCGGATGGTGGCGTTGCAGCAGGCACCGCTTTTGAAGACATTCCAGAAGATTGGGTTTGCCCGCTTTGTGGCGTAGGCAAAGATATGTTTGAACCGGCTTAATAGCCGACACCTTCGCCGCTTTGACTGCTCTGCCAGCAAGGCGGCGTTTTAAAGAAACGAGTTTATAATGAGAAAAACAATTGATGATGTGGGCCAATATTTAAGAGCCAATGACATCAGGCCGTCACTACAGAGAATTAAGATATTTGAATTTCTCTATAAGTCGTATGATCACCCGACGGTGGAAGACATCTATGGTCATTTGTCCCCCATCATTCCGACCTTGTCAAAGACAACGGTTTACAACACGCTTAGCCTGTTTGTAGCAAGGGGCATTGCACTACAGATTTCAATCGACGAAAACGAGTCGCGCTACGATGCCAAGGTCGACAGTCATGGTCACTTTATGTGTGAACGGTGTGGTTGCATCATAGATTTTGCGGCAGATTTATCAAAACTGGTTGGCGACGAATTAGCCGGTTTCACCATTCATCAAAGACAACTTTATTTTAAAGGAATTTGTCAGAGCTGTCAGAAAAAATACGCCAATTAATTGGCGCAGAATACGGAGGACGTATGCTTAACAAAAAAATGAACGATGCCATTAACAAACAGATTAACGAAGAATTTTATTCGGCCTATCTCTATTTGGCGATGGCCACCTATTTTGAAGATAAAAATTTACCGGGTTTTGCCAACTGGATGCGCATTCAGTTTCAAGAAGAGCAGTTTCATGCGCTAAAAATGTATGATTTTGTTCATCAGCGCGGTGGCAAAGTCGTATTAGATGCCATTGCTAAACCAGAGGTCAAATTTAAGGGTATTTTGGACGTGTTTAAAGAAACGCTTAAGCACGAAAAAATGATTACCAGCCAAATTGAAGGTTTGATGGACTTGGCTGTCAAACTAAAAGATTATGCTTCACAGAGTTTCTTGCAGTGGTACATCGATGAGCAAGTTGAAGAAGAGGCCAGTGTTGAAGAAATATTAAATCAACTTGAAATGATCGACGGCAAAGGTCAAGCCGTATTGATATTTGACAGACAATTTGCCGCGCGTAGATTTACGCCACCAACGGCATAAACAACATTCTGTAAGGAAGAAAAAAAGTCAGAGAGCAATGCCTTCTGACTTTTTTGTTTAAGAATGAAAATATTATTAGACGACGCGTTTGCCATCAACCCATACTTCAATCACTTTTGCCATAATATCAAACGGGTCTTTGTCCCAGACTACAAAATCGGCATCTTTGCCGCTGGCGATAGCTCCGACTTGATCGTCAATTTTTAAGATTTGTGCCGGATAAAGCGTAATGGCGCGCATTGCCTCGGCTTTTTTTAGTCCGGCTTTATGTGCCAAGATCGCCCACATCATCAATGACGACAGCGGGTGTACCGGGTGGTCGGTCATAATTGCAAAAGGCACACCGGCCTCAGATAAAATGCGCGGTGTATCAAAAGTTTTGTTGCTCAATTCCATTTTGCTGTTAAAGCCAAAAGTCGGGCCGGTAATAACCGGAATACCGGCGGCCTTGACGCTGTCGACAATCATATGCGATTCGGTGCCGTGCTCCAGTGACATTACTAGGTCAAACTCTTTGACGATGCGAATAGCGGTTAAAATATCATCGGCGCGGTGCGCGTGAATTTTTAGAGGCATCTCTTTTTTAATAACCGGAATCATCGCCTCGAATTTAGCATCAAAAGGCACCGTGGCGCTTTCTTGGCGTCTTCTCATATAGTCGATAGTGCCCATAATGGTGCTGCGCAGTTCACCGGCGATTGCCATGCGGGTCTTTGGCGCATTACCGGCTTTGCCGTATAAGCGTTTTGGATTTTCGCCAAAGGCGCATTTCATGGCCGATGATTTGCTTATGGCCATTTCGTCCATCGACTTGCCATAGGTTTTAAAAATAGCCCATTGTCCGCCGATAATATTGGCGCTACCGGGGCCGGCTGACACCGTCGTCACGCCACCCTTTAACCCCTTTTCAAAAGCGACGTCATAGGGGTTAATAGCATCAATACCGCGAATATGCGGTGTAATCGGATCGGTTATCTCGTTGCCGTCGCCATCTTCGGCGCCGACGTTTTCTTCCCATAAGCCAAGATGGGTGTGCGCATCAATCAAGCCGGGCGTGATGAAACGCCCCGTCAAATCAACGCTTTCGCCCTGTTCAGAACTGTCGCAAAACTGTTTGCCATTAATGCAAAAGTCTTTTTTGACAAATTCACCGACATAGACATCAAAGACATTGCCATTGATAAATTTCATAAGTTTCTCTCCTCGTTTTACTTAAATCGTAGATCTTCGCCAAAAAAACGCATAATATGATAGTGACCAATAATGCGCGAAATAATGCGGTCGCCATAGTGCTCGCTTAATTCTTGCGGACTGAGATTGGTAGAAATAATCGTTTTTTTCTGTTCCAACAAGCGCATATTAATTAAATTAAACAGCTCGCTGTGCGTAAAGGTGTTCATCAATTCGGTGCCTAAATCATCGATAATTAATAAATCGCACTGACTGAGCAGTTGATAACGCGTCTTGGCCGCATCGTCACCGGCAAAACGGTAGTTGCCAATTGCCTCAAACAGCTTGTAAGCCGTTTGGTAGACAACCTGCCTGCCCTGATCGATTAACGATTTGGCAATACAGCTACACAAAAAAGTTTTACCCTGACCGGTATCGCCGTAAAACAAAAGATTTTCTTGATTGTTTTCGTCAAAATTGGCGATAAAGCTCATTGCGCTGTCGACGATATTAGCCATGTTTTGCCGTTGACTAAGCGATTCATCCGCTTCGATTTGGTCGCTGAACAAATTGAGCTTAAAAGATTCAAAGTTTTCTTTGCGCAACTTGGCGCGCAAGTCGCTGTGCTGATAGGCTAGCGCCAGTAAGGCATTTTTAAAACATTGACAGCGCCGGCCGTCTTCTAAATAGCCCTCGTCATGGCAGATGGCGCAGTCGTAGATCGGGTCGAGATAGTCTTCGGCAAAGTTATTATCGCGCAGCAGTTGACGCTTTTTTTGCAGCAACTGCTTGCCCATGTTGGCGACCTGTTGTGAGGCGGCGGCTGCGCTGTTTGGCGCATTTGCCAGGGCGCCAATCACTTCTTTGACGATATTGGCCATTTCAATATCGATCGCTTTAATTTTGGGAATGGCATTATATATTTCGGCCTTTCTGGCCAGCGCGGTCGCCGAATTACGGGCGCGCTTATCGGCCAACTGTTTGCCGACCTGTCGCGTTAAATCGTTCATTCAATCACCTGTTTTTGTCTATTAGCCTTTTTTTTGATTACCGCCGTTAAATCAGTTTGTTTTTTGGGCGAAAAATTTTGAAACTGGCTGCGTTTGGTCGTTGGGCCGGTGCGTCTTATTTTGCCGGCGCTAGCGTGCTTATTGGCAAAGTATTGTTTGGCACCAGCTATGCTGCAATCGCCTAGTTTTTCAATCGCCTCAAAATGGCGCACTAAATAGTTGAGGTTTGGGTTGTTGGTGCGGTGTGTCGCCTCTTGTACGACGTACAAAATAAAATCTTCATCATAGTGTTTGACATCACACCAATGGCTGATGGCATTGTGCAGCGCCGTCGGAATTTGTCGCTGATTAATGCCAAGCGCGCGGCAAACCGTACGCGATAACTGGTAGTGGGCAATTTCTTGTTGTCCGGCTTGACGCAGTGATTCAGCGTCAAAAATGCCCTCATTATACCAATTTTTAATAATGCCTTCAACATAATTGAGTTGATTGCGCGTAATGCTGCGCTCCTCATAGGTAATATAAAAAGCCATCACGACGACGTCGATTTCCATATGATAATCTTCTAAAAAGCTGAGGACGCGATTTTTTTCTTGAGCGGTTAACATTCGGCGCGCATAAAATTCGATATCGTCAAACATCTTTTTGATATGTCGGTTACTCAGTGCTGCCATTAGCTTGCTGGCCGGCGTTAATAACGCGCTTTTTTTGATGGGGTTTGGTTGTCGGCCGCTGGCGAGGTATTGCTCGCGCAAGGTCTGAAAGACGACGTCAAATTGGTGATCAGAATGTTTGACATTACAGGGCGGACAACTGACGATGCCTTGTTTTTGCCAGTATTGCCAAGCTGCCACCACTTGATCGATTGATAAATTTAAACGTTTGGCAATGGTTTCATTAGAAAAATTGGCGTCGCCCGTACAGGCCAGACGATAGCCCATTAGGTACACCTTGAGATAGTCGCCGGGGGCGGCTGCCATAAAGTCGTCTATTAAGATGTTTTCTATCGCCGTTTGTCCAAAATCGACAGTTGGCGCGGCTAGACGGAACGCCATTTAAAACTCCTTGATCTGCTCTTACTTGTACTAACAATATTATCACACAATCGCCTAACAGAGTAGCAATTTTCTCAATAATCAACAAAAAAATATTACATATCAAAAACAAACCTTGTCAGCACCAAGAAAATATAGTATATTTTTCATAGGCGACTTTTTTTGTGTTTGAGAGAAAAATAATTTATTTTGAGAAATAAAGGGAATGATGGAGTGAATATGATTGAAAAACTAAAGCTAGCAAAGCGCGCCGCAGTTCTTGGCTTGGGTATTACCCTGCTGACATTTGGACTGGTCGCGAGCAATTTGAGTTATGCAGATAATCAAACATGGCAGCCCTTTGAGTATAATAAAACGGTTGAAGCCAAATTTGCAACAACGGCGATTATCGTCGACGGCAACCCGGTTGTCTACTGTCGTGATGAGGCCGATGCAATCAAAGTGTTGGCAATGTTAAAAGAGAGTTACAGTTTAGGCAAAGAGCAGTTAAAATCATTGCAGTTTGTTGAAAATGTGACAATTGGTGAAGTAAAGGCGCCACTATCCAAATTTGACGGTTACAAACAACCCTTTGAACTGGTACAAGATATTAAGCGCGGCACCGATCCGGTTGAGCCCTATACTGTACAAGAGGGCGACAGTTTTTTAGACATCGCCGAAAAAAGCGGTTTGACCGTCGATCAAATATTAGAGGCTAACCCTCATCTATTAGAACAAAAATATCTAGTAGTTGGTCAAAAAATAAATCTAACGCTAAATAAACCACTTATCAATGTTAAAACAGTTGAAGTAATCAGCTATGATGCGCCGATTGATTATGAAATTATCGAGCATCCAACCGACCGTTTGTTTGAAGGCGAATACGACGTTAAAGTAGAAGGCGCCAAGGGCACCAGCAATTTTGTTGCCGAGTTGGTCTGTATCAACGGCGTTGAGCAAAGTCGCAACATCATCTCAGAAGAGGTTGTCGTTGCACCGGTTAGTCGCGAGTTAATCGTCGGCAGCAAAGTGGCACCGCCTAAAAAAGGCACCGGCGTATTTATTGCACCGTCGCGTGGTTATGTGATCACTTCACCTTATGGCAATCGCAGCTATGGTTTTCATACCGGCATCGATTTGGCAATGCCGTTTGGCAGCGATGTCAAGGCGGCTGATGGTGGCGTCGTTGTCAAAGCAGGATGGCGTGCCGACTTTGGCTATCATATCATAATTGATCACGGTGATCGCAAGTCGACACTTTATGCGCATTGTTCTGAACTGTTAGTACAACCGGGCGATAAGGTCTTTCAAGGTCAGCGTATTGCCTTGTCCGGTAGCAGCGGTCGCAGCACCGGCCCGCATTTACACTTTGAAATAAGAATTGATGATATACCAACCAATCCG
>PDWJ01001757.1_pt1 | contig 41187 bp, 38 predicted proteins | sample 1430881 | NCBI WGS metagenome assembly PDWJ01 (sample SAMN01162460, study PRJNA174530) | Oral metagenome, whole genome shotgun sequencing project. | biome: Marine environment; feature: Marine mammal; material: Swab sample of the gingival sulcus; isolation source: swab sample of gingival sulcus...
GTGCCGTTCGGATCTGCTTGGCAGTCAAGTAGGGGAACTGTTCGTCGAAGGCCGCGAGCGAGTTGTAAGTCCAATAACGGCCCTCGTGGAAGTTGCGCCCGTTCGCCTCATTGTGGCGGACCCAGAACACGAGATTTCGATAGACCACCGCCGCATTGATGCCCACCTGCACCGCGATTTCAGGGTCGAATGTGTGAAAAGCCGCATCAGTTTTAAGCTTGGAGCTGCTCATCGGACCGGCTCCAAAAGGTTGGACAAAACCCGATTTTCCCGAATGAATTCAATGTGGGCAAAATACCTTGTTGGACGATCTACCCCACTGATTTCATTAAATAGTGCCCACACCCTACGGGCTGCCACTTACCCCCCCCATAACACATTGAAACCGCTCTGTTTTTAAGGGCAAAGCGCTCAGCCAGACTTGGGCGTGGAAAACCCGTGGCCGGATCGGCCCATGCCCCCCTCATTTCAAGCGGCGTATCGCACAAATCGCAGCCTATCGCCAAATGGCACAATGATTCCTGTGCCATCTGGCTATAACTCTTTGATTTTACGCTGATGCTAATCCACCCAGCGCACCGCCGTCAGATCATTGGCCTGAGTCGGGGCATTCTTCCAAAGCCCCTCAATCTTGGCATTCGCCACCCCGGTTTTGGCTAGCTGGAACAGATAGCCATTGACGTAATCATCCGCGATCATCTTTTGCGCCTGACGTAAAATGTCATCCCGGGCCGCCGGGTCGGTGGTTTTGTTCAGCTTATCCATCAGCGCCTGAAAATCGGCGTTGTCATATTGGAAATAATAATCTGGGCGAGCATAGATGTTGATGTCGGCGGGTTCGGTGTGGCTGACAATGGTCAGATCAAAATCCTTGCCCTTGAACACCTGTTCCAGCCATTGCGCCCATTCCAGATTGCTGACCTCGACCTTGATGCCCACATCGCGCAGCTGAGCTGCCACGATCTCGCCGCCGCGACGCGCATAAACCGGTGGGGGCAGCATCAAGCGCAGTGACAGATCGGATTGCCCGGCCTGAGCCAGCAGCTTTTTGGCAAGTTCCGGGTCAAAGGCCGATTGCGCGGTCAGATCGACATAGGCCGGGTTGTGCGGCGCGAAATGGCTGCCGATCGGCGTGCCATAGCCAAACATCGCCCCGTCGATAATATCCTGACGGTTGATCGCATGGGCAATGGCCTTGCGCACCTTACGATCGGCCAGCGCGCCGGATTTGTTGTTGATCGACAGGATGGTTTCGCCCTCGGTGCTGCCGATCATCACCTGAAACATCGGGTTGGCTTCGAACTGGGCCAGAGTCTCAGGCGCCGGGAAATTCGGGAACGCATCGACATCCCCGGCCATCATCGCCGCAAAAGCCGCGTTGGGGTCCGAGATGAATTTGAACGTGGCCGAGGACAACGCCGGAGCCTCGCCCCAATAATCTTGGTTGCGCACAATGCGGATGTTATCGCCATGCGCCCATTGATCAAACACAAACGGGCCGGTGCCCACGGGATGGGTGGCGGCGTCTTTGATGCTCTCCTCGGCCACGATCACCGCATCACCCCAAGCCATGTTGAACGGGAACCGGCCATTGGGCGCAGACAGAGTCACCGTGACGGTATGCGCATCCGTTGCCTGAACATCGGCAATATCCTTGAACAGCGCTTTTTGCGCATTGGTGGAATCCTCGGCCCGGGCGCGGTTCAGCGAGAACACCACATCATCGGCGTTCATCTCCGAACCATCATGAAAAGTCACATCAGGATGCAGATGAAAGGTGTAGGTCAGCCCATCGGGCGAGACTTCCCAGCTCTGCGCCAAGGCGGGTATAACAGTGCCATCGGGGCCAAAGCGGGTCAGACCCTCATAGATATTGGCATAAACCACCTCGTCAATCGCGGCAGCGGCCCCGGCGGTCGGATCAAGGTTTGGGGGCTCCAGCACCATGCCGAGCGTCAGGCTGTCCGAAGCGGCCCAGGCGGTGCTGGCGCTGAGCGCCAGAATTGCGGTTGCGAGTTTGATCTGCTGCATGGTGCGGTTTCCTTTGTTGCGATTTTTCCCATGAAACGCACCGCAGCCGGGTTTGGCAAGCCTTTTGCGCCGGATGCGCGGTGGTTTTCGCCATCCTAGCGATAATTCGCCTGAATGGCAAAACTGGACGCCGCCCTGTTTTCAGCGCAACATACCCGGTGATGCCCGGACCCCGCTCACCCACATGACAGAAATCCCTCCCACCACCAAACCGATCCACCCGCAAGTGTCGTTTTTGTCTGTCAATCGTCGGGCAATGTTTGCCTTGCCCCTGCGAAATGGGCCATATTAGCGCCAACATCCATCCATCCGGGAGTCCATTACCATGAAGACCAATGTCAAAGCGCTTGTTGTCGGGGGCGGAGCCGTTGGCACCGCGATTGCCTATCATCTGGCCAAAGCCGGCTGGAAGGATGTGGTGCTGCTGGAACGCGACGAGCTGACCTGTGGCTCGACCTGGCACGCCGCCGGGCTGTTGCCGCTGTTCAACATGTCTTATGCCACCACCCATATTCATAAATACTCGGTCGATCTCTATAAAAAGCTCGAAGCCGAAACCGGCCTGAATTCCGGCTTTGCCGTGGTGGGCAATCTGCGCATGGCTCAGACCCAGGAACGCATGGATGAATACATGCTCTATGCCGCGACCGCCGAAACCTGTGATGTACCGTTTGAATGGTTAACGCCCGAACAGATCAAGGAACGCTGGCCGCTGATCCGCACCGATGATCTGAAGGGCGCGCTCTATCACCACACCGATGGCTATATCAACCCGGCCGATGTGACCATGGCCATGGCCAAAGGCGCCCGCCAGTTTGGAGCGGTGATCGAGCGCAAATGGCAGGTGGATGCCTATCACTGGAACGGGCAGGCTTGGGAGGTCACCTGCACCAAAATGGCCGAAAAGGGCGGCAATCTGGTGCCAACCGATGAACAAGTCGTGGTCACGGCCGAACATGTGGTCACCGCCACCGGCAACCATGCCCAGCGCACCGCCAAATTGCTGGGCATCAAGATCCCGGCCATCCCGGTTGAACACCAGTTCATCGTCACCGATGTCGACCCGGCCTTGCAGGAATTTCGCAAAACCAACCCCGAGCATCCGGTTGTCCGTGACGCCGATGCCCAGTCTTATGTGCGCGAAGAACGCGGCGGCTGGATTTTGGGGGTCTATGAAAAACACGCGCCGGCCTGTTTTGAATATGGCGTGCCCGACAGTTTCCGCGCCGATCTGTTCCCGCTCGATCTGGACCGGATCGAGGATCAATATATGGCGATGAACCACCGCATCCCCTCTTGCGAAAACAGCGGGTTGAAGGATGATTTCAACGGCCCGATCTGCTACACGCCCGATGGCAACCCGCTGCTGGGGCCGGCTCCGGGCTTGCGCAATATGTGGCTGGCCGAGGGCTTCAGCTTTGGCATCACCGCCGCTGGCGGCGCGGGCTATTATCTGGCGCAGATGATGGTCGATGGCGAGGCCGAAATCGACATGGCTTCGCTCGATCCCAAGCGTTACGGCTCGAACTGGATGACCACCGAATACGCCGCCCGCAAGAACGAGGAATGCTATGACCACGTCTACATCCTGCACCACCCGGATGAAGAACGCGAAGCCTGCCGCCCCTTGCGCACCGCCCCCTGCTATGACCGTATGAAGGCCGCAGGGGCACAATTTGGTTGTGTGAACGGGTTTGAGCGGCCCAACTACTTTGCCCCCGAAGGGTTCAGCGACCACGACTCGCGTTCTTTCCGCCGCGGCGGCTGGTGGCAATATGCGGTGGACGAAGCCAAAGCAATCCGCGAAGGCGTTGGCCTGATCGACGCCAGCGCCTTTACCAAGCACCGGCTGTTCGGCCCCGGCGCCACCGCCTTTCTGGATTGGTTCACCTGCAACACCCTGCCCAAAATCGGCCGCGTCAACCTGACCTACGCCCTGACCAGCCACGGCACCACCCGCACCGAATACACCATTCTGCGTGAGGCCGAAAACGAATACTATCTGGTCAGCGCCGGGGCGTGGACGGAATATGATCAGGATTACCTGCTCAAAGCGGTCGAAGATTGGGGCACCAACAGCCCCAATGACTGGGTTGGGGTGCAGGATGTCACCACTCAATGGGGCGTGTTTGCCATCGCCGGGCCCAAATCCCGCGACCTGCTCAAAGGTCTGATCCGCGATGCCGATCCCGAAACCGCGCTGTCAAACAAGCGCTTTCCCTGGCTGTCGGCCCAAAAGATCGAGCTGGGCATGTGCCCGGTCAACGCCATCCGGGTGGCCTATACCGGAGAGCTGGGCTGGGAGCTGCACCACCCGATCGAAATGCAGAACTACCTGTTTGACCTGATTACCAAGGCGGGTGAACAACATGGGCTCAAGCTGGTCGGGGCGCGGGCGCAGAACTGGCTGCGTCAGGAGAAATCCTATCGCGCTTTCGGCACCGAGCTGGGCCGCGACGCCACCCCGCTCGAGGCCGGGCTGACGCGCTTTGTCAATATGGACAAAGACTATCACGGCAAAGAGGCGATGCTGAAAACCGGCATCCGCGCCCAATGCGTCACCCTGCTGATCGACGGCCCGGCCGATGCCGACCCGTGGGGGCGCGAGGCACTGTTTTCCGACGGCAAACGGGTGGGCCGCCTGACATCGGGCGGCTATTCGGTGGCGTTTGAGAAATCTATCGGCATGGGCTATGTACCGCCAGAACTGGCCAAGGTCGGCACCAAGCTGAAGGTGCGCATGTTCCGCGAGCTTTGGGATGCCGAAGTGGTGCAGGACAGCCCCTATGATCCGCAAAACGCCACCATCCGGGTGGATGGCTAAAGGCACCAACATCCCCCCCCGGCGCAACTCTTTTTGAGTCTGCGGCGGGGGTGGTGATGTGGCGGCAGCAGCTGTCGCAAATCTTCAAGATTGGCGCCAAAGGATCAGACTATGCTGGGGCCAAACCCACATAGGAGCAAACCATGATCTTTCGCTACACCATCCTCTATGTCCATGACGTTGCCGCCACGGTTCAGACATTCTCCGCCGCTTTTGGCCTGAAGCTGGCCTTTATGCATGAAAGTCAGGATTACGCCGAACTGGACACCGGCCAGACCAAATTGGCGTTTTCTTCGATCAAACTGATGCAGCAGCTCAACAAATCCCCGGCGACCGAACCTGTCCAGCAGCCTTCCTTCGAAATCGCGTTCGAAACCGAAAATGTGGCGGCAGCACTCAAAAAGGCCGTGGCGGCGGGGCTGGAACTGGTGCAGGAGGCCGCCGAAATGCCTTGGGGGCAAACCACCGCCTATGTGCGCACGGCTGAGGGTGTTTTGGTCGAGCTTTGCACCGCCGTTCAGCCCGCATAACCCGCAACCATATTGTCTGCCTGCCAACCCGCTTGCGCCTTGATCTGATGCGGAGTCACCCCGAACCAGCTGCGAAACTCGCGCGTCATATGCGATTGATCCGCAAAGCCCAGATCATAGGCCAACGCCGCCAGATGGGTCCGGGGCGTCATCCGCATGGCCGCCTTACGCAGCCGGGCCAGCCGCAGCCAAAACGCCGGAGAGCGCTGAGTCTGATGCCGCAGCAAGCGTTGCAATCGCCGCGGCTGCACCCCCAGCTCGGCCGCCGCCTGCGCCACGCTGACGACACCGCTGGCCAGACAGGCCAGAGCCTCGGTGACATTGGCGTTGCGACTTGTATAGCTGTGCAAACGCTCGCGGATTTGCGCCGCACTCATCCCATCGGTAAGCGAATGCAACAACGCCTCTTCCTCAACCCGCACGCCCGGATGCAGTCGAAAACCGTAGAAACAATCTCCGCGGCGCATCCTGACCTGATAGGCCTGACTGTCCAGATCAGACACAAACCAGATCGGAGCCGCACCGGGGCGTTTGCGCATGATCAGATCCCGGCAGCCATCGGGCAACACCGTCACATTGCGGTTTTGTGCTGCGGCAAAATCCCACTGTTCCAAGATCACAGACATGCGCCAGCCACTAGCCCAGCAACGCCTTGACCATCGGCCCGACCTTGGCGAAATCCATCCGCCCCATATAGTCGCGCTTGAGCAGGCCCATCACCTTGCCCATATCCCGCAGGCTCTCGGCCCCGGCCTCGGCAATCGCGGCCTGCACCGCTTGGGCTGCCTCTTCTTCCGACAGCTTTTGCGGCAGGAACTCCTCGATCACCGTGATCTCGGCCAGCTCTTTTGCTGCCAGTTCCGGGCGCCCGCCCTGCTGATAGGCTTTGGCGCTTTCCTGACGCTGTTTCACCATCTTGCCCAGCAGCGCCAGAATGTCATCCTCGGAAACCGCATCCCCGCCCTGCCCGCGCAGCGCAATGTCGCGTTCATTCATCGCGGCGCGGATCAGGCGCAGGGTGGACAGACGCTCGGCCTGTTTGGCGCGCATCGCCTGTTTCATTGCTTCACTGATCCGGGTTGGTAAATCCATCTGGGCCTCCTGACCTATGTCCTTTTTCGCCCACACCCTAGCCCGCGCCGCCGCGCCTGGCAACCGCACACAAAGCCCGCGAAACCGCAGCTTGCGGGGGGCAAAACCCACCCGGTTTTCGCTTGACGCCCACCCGAGCGCCACATAAATTTCGCGGGATTTGTGCAAAGGAATCGCCGTCATGCCCAGCCCCTCTCCCCTGATATCCGCCAATCACCCTACCGCCTGTCTGGCCTTGGCCGATGGCAGCCTGTTTTACGGCTCCGGCTTTGGGGCAACCGGCGACTGCGCGGCCGAACTGTGTTTCAACACCGCCATGACCGGCTATCAGGAGATCATGACCGACCCCTCTTATGCCGGGCAGGTGGTGACCTTTACCTTTCCTCATATTGGCAACACCGGGGTCACACCCGAAGATGACGAACACAGCCAGCCGGTGGCCGCCGGTATGGTGGTGAAATGGGATCCAACCACGCCGTCCAACTGGCGCGCCACTGGGGATTTGCGCCGCTGGATGCAGGAAAACGGCCGCATCGGCATTGGCGGACTGGATACAAGGCGTCTGACCCGGGCAATCCGCGAGCAGGGTGCACCGCATGTGGCGATTGCGCATCACCCAGACGGAGTGTTTGACACTGATGCTCTGATCGCCAAAGCCCGCGCCTTCAAAGGGCTGGAGGGGCTCGATCTGGCCAAAGACGTCACCTGCGCCAAGAGCTACCACTGGGACGAAATGCGCTGGGCCTGGCCCGAGGGGTATAGCAAGCGCACCACCCCCGGCCATAAGGTTGTTGCGGTTGATTTTGGTGCGAAACGCAACATCCTGCGCTGTCTGGCCTCGGCGGGCTGCGATGTGATCGTGCTGCCGGCAACGGCCACCGGCGATGAAGTCCTGTCCCACAACCCCGATGGTGTATTTTTGTCAAACGGCCCCGGCGATCCGGCGGCGACCGGGCAATATGCAGTGCCGATGATCAAACAGGTGCTGGCCGCCAATCTGCCGGTTTTCGGCATTTGTCTGGGCCATCAGATGCTGGCGCTGGCGCTGGGGGCCAAAACCGTCAAGATGAGCCACGGCCATCACGGCGCCAACCACCCGGTCAAGGATCTGACCACCGGCAAGGTAGAAATTACCTCGATGAATCATGGCTTTACCGTCGATGCCAAAACCCTGCCCGATGGGGTAATCGAAAGCCATGTGTCGCTGTTTGACGGCACGAATTGCGGCATTCAGCTACAGGATCGGCCGGTGTTTTCAGTGCAACACCACCCCGAAGCCAGCCCCGGCCCCCAAGACAGCACCTATCTGTTTGACCGTTTTGTCGCGGCGATGGAAAAAAATAGCTAAATTTGGGTTCTATTAACCGGCTATTAACAATGGTTGGCAAAGGTTGCAGAGAACGAATGAGCTCTGTGGCCCTTGCCGATGTCTGTGTTACCTCAACCTGCTGTCCTTGATTTCCCCTCCCCGCAAAAGGTGGGGGACAAAAGCGCGGCCAAACCGGCAAAATCCGCGCCAGACAAACGCACACCGATTGGCGAAATTCTGGTGCGCTCGGGGGCGCTGAGCCCGGATGACCTGCTGACCGCGCTGGCACTGCGCAACCGCGAGGAAACACGGCTGGGTTACATCCTGACCAATCATGATATGGTCAGCGAGGCCGATTTATACAGCGCCCTGTCCGAACAATTTCAGGCCGATCTGGTCGATTTGCAGGCTGAACCGCCCCTGCCCCACCTCAGCGGGCTGATCGACATGGATTATTGCATCAAGGAAAACATCATCCCTTGGCGCGATCTGGGCGGAGCGATCATCATCGCCACCTCGCGGCCAGATCAGTTTGAGCGGGTGCGCTCGGAATTGCCACCGCAGCTGGGCACGGTTCTGATGGCGATTGCGCCGGAATATGACATTCAGAACGCACTGGCGGAAATGTTTCGCGCCCCGCTGGTCGAACACGCCGAAACCTGCGTGGCAGAACAGGAAAGCTGCCGTCTGTGGAACACAGGCAGGATGTTTCGCTTTAGTCTAGCGGCACTTCTGGGCTTCTTGACTTTTTCCATCATCAACCCCAGCGCCACATTCACGGCCCTTTGCATCGCAGCGATTTTCATCCTGATGGTCAATATGGGGCTAAAAACGATCACGACCGCCAGCCAGATCCGCCCCCATCTGCGCCGCAACCGCAACCCACATACCCCACCGGCACAAACCACCACGTTCCGCCTGCCGGTGGTGTCGATCATGGTGCCGCTGTTTCGGGAACGCGAAGTGGCCAGCCACCTGATCCGCCGCCTGAAGCGGCTGAACTACCCCAAAGAGCTGCTAGACATTTGTCTGGTGGTCGAAGCAGATGACGACACCACTAATGAAACACTGTCGCACACCCAGCTGCCCCGCTGGGCGCGGGTGATCCGAGTACCAACGGGCAATGTGCGTACCAAACCCAGGGCTATGAATTATGCTCTGAAATTCTGCCGCGGCTCGATCATCGGGGTCTATGACGCCGAAGATGCCCCACATCCTGACCAGATTCACCAGATCGTGCGCCGTTTTCACGAACGCGGGCCGCAAGTGGCCTGCCTGCAAGGGCTGCTGGATTTCTACAACCCCCGCACCAACTGGCTGTCGCGCTGCTTTACCATCGAATACAACACATGGTTCCGGCTGTTCCTGCCGGGGCTTGAAAAGCTGGGCTTTGCGGTTCCACTGGGGGGCACCACCTTGTTTTTCCGCCGTGCGGCACTGGAAAAGCTGGGCGGCTGGGATGCCCACAACGTCACCGAGGACGCCGATCTGGGAATCCGTCTGGCCCGCCATGGCCTGCGCACCGAAATCGTGCATACGGTGACTGAAGAAGAGGCAAATTGCCGCTTCGTGCCTTGGATCAAGCAACGCTCGCGCTGGCTCAAGGGGTTTGCCATCACTTGGGCGGTGCATATGCGATCCCCGGGCAAGACTTTGCGAGAGCTGGGGCTAAAAAAATTCATTGGGATGCAGATCCTGTTCATCGGCACCTTTTCACATTTCCTGCTGGCTCCGCTGCTGTGGTCCTTCTGGTTGATCCTGTTTGGCGTGCATCACCCAATCTTGGACGTGGTGAACAGCACCGTGATGATCGGGCTGACCGCAGTGTTCCTGCTGTCGGAAATCATCACCATCGCCGTAGGCTGTTTTGCCATCTCCGACAAAAAACACCGTTTCTTGATGGGCTGGACTCCGACAATGCACTTTTACTTTCCGATGGGCACCCTAGCGGCCTACAAAGCGCTTTATGAATTGGTCACCCAGCCGTTTTACTGGGACAAAACCGCCCATGGGATCTTTGAGCGCACCGAAGAGCTCGCCCCCGAATCATAAGCTTTATCATAAGCTCTTGGACAATTCCGGGCTCTCGGCATCAATCACCAGACGAGTTTCAAACGCGTTCGAAATATGCGCCTTCAAAGCCTCGTAAGCCGCTTCGCCATCGCCTGCCTCAATCGCGGTGACAATCGCGTCATGTTCGTTCAGCGCCCCGACATTGCGCCCCTCAACCGCCAAAGATGTCGTGGCCAGCAAAGCCATGGTACGATGCACCAGATCCAGCTGCTGCACCAGATAACGATTATGCGATGCCAGATGCACCTGCTTGTGAAATCGGCGGTTGGTTTTGGCCAATGCCCCGGGATCATGCAACAATTTGCGATCACTCTCGACCATTTTACGCAACACCCGCACCTCTTCCGGCGCGGCATGGCGGGCAGCCAGACGGGCAGCCATGCCCTCCAGCTCGGCCCGGACCGCGTATAATTCGGCCAGCTGGTTGTGATCCAAAGACGCCACGATCAGACTGCGCCCGTCACGGGTTAGCAACAGCTGGGTTTCCAAACGCTGCAACGCCTCGCGGATCGGGGTGCGCGACATGCCAAAACGCTCGGCCAGCTCAGACTCGACCAGCGGATCACCGGGTTGATAAAGGCCCGTATCAATCGCTTCCAGAATCATCTCATAGGCATCTTTCTGCGGCAATCGATTCTGGGACATTTCATTCTCCGGGTTGGGTGCAGACAACCTACACATGCCCAGCGTCTGCAAGCAAGCATTTGCAACATTGAAACCGCGCCGGCTTGCCCTTAATCTGCCCCCATGAAGCAGAAATTTTCACATATCCGCCACTGGGTCTTTGATCTGGACAACACCCTTTACCCCCCCAGCGCCCGGCTGTTTGATCAGATCGAGGTGCGGATGACCGAATATGTGATGGACTCGCTGGGCGTCAACCGCCACGAGGCCGACCGTCTGCGCAAGCATTACTGGCACAGATACGGCACCACCCTGTCCGGACTGATGCAAGAACACGGTGTCGACCCGACCCCCTATCTGACCCATGTCCACGAAATTGAGCTGGACCATCTCGACAAAGACCCCGGGCTGGCCGAGGCGATCGACACCCTGACCGGGCGCAAGATCGTTTATACCAACGGCTCGGCCGAATATGCCGGGCGGGTGCTGCAGGCCCGCGGGCTGGATGGGGTTTTTGATGCGGTTTACGGGGTGGAAAATGCCGGTTTTCATCCAAAGCCCGAGCGCAGCGCCTATGAAACGGTGTTTGCCGCCGATGGCATTGACCCCAAAACCGGAGCCATGTTCGAAGATGACAGCCGCAATCTGGCCGTGCCGCATCAGATGGGCATGAAATGCGTCTATGTTTCACAAACCCGCCCGGAGCCGGCCCCGCATATTCACCACCACACCGACAATTTGTCGGATTTTCTGAACCAAATCGGCGGCAAAGATTAATCTCCCCTAAACCTGACAATAATTGTAGATTTTTAAAATCATTTGCCCCATAAAGCCTCTTGCGAACAGGAGGAATAGGATGGGAACGGATCACGATTCAAGTGCTGCCCGATTGGCGCTGCCGGTTACCAAGGCGCGTTCGAAAGCAGAAGCCATTGAAAAGCGCAATTTCTGGGTGGCGATCCTGATTGCCGTGGTGTTGGTGGCCACTTTGGTGGTCGCCACGCTGGTTTTCGGCCTGATCGGCACCATTTTGGTGGCGGTTGCCATGGTGCCGGTGATGTTTGCACTTCTGATCCGGTTAACCTTTGGTTAAAGCGGTATAACCTAGCGGGCCGGGGCGGCGTTCTTCGGACAGCAGCACATTGGCCTCGACCTCGCCCACCCCGGGCAACGTCATAATGCGCCGGCGCAGCACCCGCTCAAAATCGGCCAGATCCCGCGCCACCACCCGCAGGCGGTAATCATACAGCCCCAACACATGCTGAACCGACAGCACTTCGGGGATCGCCGTCACCGCGCGTTCGAAATCTTCAAGCGACACCCGCCCCTTGGTGGCCAGCTTGACCCCAAGAAACACGCTGACACCAAAACCCAGTTTTTCGCGATCCAGCACCAGGCGCTGTCCGCAAATCACGCCCTCATCCTGCAAGCGCCGGATGCGCCGCCACATGGCCGGCTGGCTCAGCTGCAATTTACGCCCCAACGCCCCGGCCCCCTGACGGCCATCGCGGCTGAGTTCGCGTAAAATCTGACGGTCAATATCATCCAGCATCATAGCGGCAAAGCCTCGGTGGATTTTATGGTGGAAATCTGCATCAGCGCCTGAATGTCGCTGATATGGGGCAAAGTCAGGATGCGGTCGCGATAGATGTCCTGATAATGGACCATATCGCGGGCCAACACGGTCAAACGCACATCCACCCGCCCCAAAAAGGTTTGAATTTCAAGCACTTCCGGCACTTTGCGAGCCTGTTCAATAAAATCGTCAAACGCATTTCGCTGGGTTTTATCCAGAGTAAAACGCAACGACACTTCCACCGCATAACCCAGCGCGGCCCAGTTGATCTGGGCCACTTGCCCCAGCAACACCCCATCGCTGCGCAGCCGATCCAGCCGCCTTGCGCAAATCGCCGGGCTCACCCCCGCCTTTGCGGCCAGCTCGGCCGTGCCAAGCTCAGGATCGTTCTGAAAATGCCGCAGGATTCGGCGGCTAACTTCATCAAGCATGATTTTTCTACTTTATTACATTTAAACGAATAGTTTTTTCTTTTTAGCTGAATTTACCGCCGTTTCAAACCTTATCATTCCGGCAAAACCAGTTATTTTACCCACAAGATATACCCAAGCAAAAGGACAAACAAAATGCGCGTATATTATGATCGCGATTGCGATGTGAACCTGATCAAAGACATGAAAGTGGCCATTCTGGGCTATGGCTCGCAAGGCCATGCCCATGCGCTGAACCTGCGGGATTCCGGCGCGAAAAACGTGGTGGTGGCGCTGCGTGAGGGCTCATCCTCGGCCAAGAAAGCCGAAGCGGAAGGGCTGAAAGTGATGGGCATCGCCGAAGCCGCAGCTTGGTGCGATCTGATCATGTTCACCATGCCCGACGAATTGCAGGCCGAAACCTACAAGAAATATGTGCATGACAATCTGAAAGACGGCGCGGCGATGGCATTTGCCCATGGTCTGAACGTGCATTTCGGCCTGATCGAGCCCAAACCCGGCGTGGATGTGATCATGATGGCCCCCAAAGGCCCCGGCCACACCGTGCGCGGTGAATACACCAAAGGCGGCGGCGTGCCCTGCTTGGTGGCGGTCGATCAGGACGCGTCTGGCAAGGCTCTGGAAATCGGGCTGTCTTATTGCTCGGCCATTGGCGGCGGGCGCTCGGGCATTATCGAGACCAATTTCCGCGAGGAATGCGAAACCGATCTGTTCGGTGAACAGGCCGTGCTGTGCGGCGGCTTGGTTGAGCTGATCCGCATGGGCTTTGAAACCTTGGTCGAGGCCGGTTACGCCCCGGAAATGGCCTATTTCGAGTGCCTGCACGAAGTCAAACTGATCGTAGACCTGATCTATGAAGGCGGCATCGCCAATATGAACTATTCGATCAGCAACACCGCGGAATATGGCGAATATGTTTCCGGCCCGCGGGTGCTGCCTTATGACGAGACCAAAGCCCGCATGAAAGCCGTGCTGACCGACATCCAGAACGGTAAATTCGTGCGTGATTTCATGCAAGAAAACGCCGTTGGCCAGCCGCATTTCAAAGCGACACGGCGCCTGAATGACGAGCATCAGATTGAGCAGATCGGTGAAAAACTGCGCGATATGATGCCTTGGATTTCCGCCGGTAAAATGGTTGACAAAGCCAAAAACTAAGCGTCAATTAAGCACGTTGCCAAAGGTGTTCCGAGGCTTCTCGGGGCACCTTTTTTCTTTGACGAATTGGAAACATCATGCAAGCAGGGCTGATCAACTGGCTGCGGCTGGGCGCGTTAGGGTTGATTTGGGGCTCATCCTTTATGGTGGTGACGCTGGCGCTTGACGGCTATGGCCCGGTCACCGTGGCGGCGGGGCGCATCTTGGTGGGTGCCGTGGCCCTGTTGATTCTCTTGCGGTTTCTAGACATCCCTTTGCCCAGCCTGACGCAGCCGCTGGGGCGCAAAATCTGGCTGGCCGCCTTGGGGTTTGGGGCGTGTTCCATGGCGTTGCCATTCTTTTTGCTCAGCTGGGGGCAACAATATGTGGCCTCAGGGTTTGCCGGAGTCAGCATGGCCAGTGTGCCACTGATCTTGCTGCCGATGGCGCATTTTCTGATCCCGGGCGAGCAGTTGAGCATCCGCAAAACTCTGGGCTTTAGCGTGGGGTTCATCGGCGTGGTGGTGCTGATCGGGCTGGATGCGTTCAAAAGCAGTGGTTTGGGGATGGAGCCTTGGGCCCGGCTGGCCTGTTTCGGCGCCGCCGCCTGTTACGCGACCGGCGGCATCATCACCAAGCGCGCCCCCAGCACCAATCCGATCAGTTTTGCCGCCACCGCAACCTTGCTGGCAGCGATGATCATCGTGCCGATCGCCCTGATTCAGGAAGGCGTGCCGGACATCAAAGCCGACACCGCCTTCTGGGCCACGCTGTATCTGGGCGTGGTGCCAACGGCAGTGGCCAATTTGCTGCTGGTGGCCGTGATCCACAGCGCCGGGCCATCCTTTTTGTCGCTGGTCAACTACCAACTGCCGGTCTGGTCAGTGCTTTTTGGCACCCTGTTCCTGCACGAACAACTGCCAACCCGCCTGTTCATCGCCCTAGCGCTGATCCTGCTGGGGTTGGCCATTGTCCAGAGCCGAAAACGCGTTAAGTCGCCGCCTCAACCGCAGTAACAATGTCACCGATCACCGCATCCAGCAGGCTGTGGTCTTCGCATTCGCCCATCACCCGGATCAGTGGCTCGGTGCCGGATTTGCGGATCAACAGCCGACCGGTGCCCTGCAAACGCTGTTCACCCGCCGCAATCGCCGCCTTGACAGCGTCACTTTGCAGCGGATCAGTGCCTTTCTGATAGCGCACATTGGTTAATTGCTGTGGCACGATTTCAATGCTGCGGGTCAGCTCGGATGCGCGTTTGCCGGTTTCAACCATCGCCTCCAGAAACTGCAACCCGGCAATCAGACCATCCCCGGTGGTCGCATAATCGGTCATCACAATATGGCCGGATTGCTCACCGCCCAGATTATAGCCCCCCTTGCGCATCGCCTCGACCACATGGCGATCCCCGACATTGGTGCGCAACAATTTCAGCCCTTTGCCGTGCAAATAACGCTCTAACCCTAGATTGGACATCACCGTAGCCACCAAAGTATCGCCCTTGAGCACCCCTTTTTCCGCCCAACGCGTTGCCAGCAGTGCCATCAACTGATCGCCATCGGCCGCCACGCCGTTTTCATCCAGAACCATCACCCGGTCGGCATCCCCATCCAAACAAATCCCCAGATCGGCGCGGTGCCGAACCACCGCCTCGCTGGCAGTTTGCGGGTAGGTCGAGCCGCATTCCTGGTTAATGTTCACCCCATTCGGAGCCACCCCAACCGGGATTACCTCAACCCCCAATTCCCAAAGAACTTCGGGCGCGGTTTTGTAAGCTGCACCATTGGCACAATCGACAACCACCCTCAGGCCCGACAGATCGCCGCGTTTGACAAAAGTGGTCTTGGCGTATTCGGCATAGCGCCCTTGCGCATCGTCAATACGCTTGGCTCGGCCAATGTTTTGCGGCTTGGCCGGTTCAATTTCACCAGCAACCAGCTGTTCGATCTCTCTCTGCGCCTCATCAGACAGCTTAAAGCCGTCCGGGCCGAAAAACTTGATGCCATTGTCGTAATGCGGGTTGTGGCTGGCAGAGATCATGATCCCCAGATCCGCGCGCATACTGCGGGTCAGAAACCCAACCGCCGGGGTCGGCACTGGCCCCAACAGCAGCACATTCATCCCGGTGCTGGTCAGCCCGGCGGTCAGCGCGTTTTCCAACATGTAACCCGACAGCCGCGTATCCTTGGCGATCACCACCCGATGCCGGTTCAAACCATCGGTGCGAAAATACCGCCCGGCCGCAGCCCCCAGCTTCAGGGCCATTTCGGCCGTCATTGGGTAAGAATTCGCCTGCCCACGCACGCCATCGGTGCCAAATAATTTATCGCTCATAATTGCGTCCACTTGTTGAAATACTGGCCATTTGTAATGCAAAAGCCTGTCTGGTTGCAGCTATATCATGCACACGCATTTGCGGGAAACCCCCAGCAGAATCACACAACCCAGAGCATGAAACAGACTGAGATGTCTGAGCAGAATCAGATTGTGCTCCAACGTCTTGCCAAAGCCAATGCCCGGATCAATCATGATCCTTGTGTTGGGAATGCCGGCCCGATTGGCGATCCGGATGCGCTCGGCCAGAAAATCATACACATCCAGCAAGACATCCTCATAATGGGGCGCATTCTGCATGGTTTTGGGCGCACCTTGGGCATGCATCAGGCAAACCGGGCTGTCATGGGCGGCGGTCAGCTGCGCAAGGGCCGGATCATGGACAAAGCCCGAAACATCATTGATCATATCCGCCCCCGCTGCCAGAGCCGCTTTGGCCACCGCAGATTTCCGGGTGTCGATAGAAATCGGAGCGCTGATTTCATCGCGAATGCCCTTGATCACCGGCGCGGTGCGGGCAATTTCCTGTTGCTCGGGCACATCGTCAGCCCCCGGACGGGTGGATTCGCCGCCAATGTCCAGAATATCGGCCCCCTGCCCGATCAACGCGCGGGCCTGCTGGCGGGCGGCCTCGGGGGTGTCAAACCTGCCGCCATCGGAAAAACTATCCGGGGTGACATTGAGAATGCCCATCAAACGCGGCCTGTCAAAAGACAGCCCGGCCATCGGCACACGCGGAGCACTGATTTTTTCCAGAATATCCGCGGGAATGTCCTCAATCCCGATCAATTTCGATTGTCCCCCACGGGTAATACGCTCGGCACGGTCAAACCAGCACCAGCCCCCGGCAATAGGCCGCGCCTGTTTCGGGCGGGCCGGGTCAATCATTGGAATCGGTCGGTAATAATGCTTCATTACAACAACTCCGGCTGGCGGTAATCGAAAAACTCAGCGTTGTCGGAACGCACCGGAGCATCACCGATCACGATCAGCCGTTTCGCCTCAAGCTGCTCTGCCAACCAATGCGCCAAGCCCAGCCCGTCAATCTGACCCGGCGGCGGTTTGACGGCATCCAACACCATTTTGGACGGGGCCCAAAGGCTGAGTTGCTTGTGGTTCATTCCCCAATCCAGCTCGGTCCGGCTGTGAACCACCACCAGCTCCGGCAGTGCTGCAGCCAGCGCCCAAGCGGTTTGCTCGATCTCCAGCAAATCAATATGCCGCTGGGTGGGTAGAGCATCGGAGTGCTGTTGATATTTTTGTGGTAAATCGACACAAAAAACCAGCGGATCGGGCAGATGTTGCAGTTTTTCAACCCACAACCCGATATGTTCGCCATGAAGTGCGGCATTTTGCAGGAAAATGCAGATAGGTCTGGGGGGATGATCGACTCCAGGACAGCAATCCCGATGTGCTTGCCCCCCGCGCACAATTTCCACCCCCAGCTTGCCGCTGCCCCGGTCCAGCTTTTGGATTCGGACAAAAACCCGCAACGCTTGCGGGGCGGTCAGGATACGCGCGGCAATCCGTTCGGCGAGGGTTTCCAGCAGGTTGAACCGCTCCAAAGCCAATTCAGCGCGAATGGCATCGGTCAGAACGTCATATGACAGGATCAAATCCACATCATCGGCCAGATTCCCCCCTGCCGGGGCAATTTCAACCACCAGATCAAATTGCAAACGCTGGGTGACGCCGCGCTCAGACTGAAATGCTCCGATTTCAACCTGTTCAATATGGTCCCGCACCGAAATCCGATCCGGGAAACCGCCCCCCTCCGTCGCTTGCGCGCGCAATTCGGGATGGGCAAAAGCCTGTTTGATTTCAGAGGTCATGAAATTCCGCTGATTTACGACAATTCAGCGGCCAGCCTAGCGGTAAAACTGATGCCCATCAATACTGACTGTGCGCTTAAAAATCCGGGACCAGCGCGGGCGCACCGTATGATTGTGGTAATAGGTTGCCCCAACCGTCAGATTGCGCGGCGCACCATCCAGCAAAGCCCGGGCGATTTTACCGACATTGCGATAAGCCTTTGGATTATGGACGGTTTCTGCCTTACCATCACAAGTGTAAGAGAACTGACAGCGATGTTTTTTCCCCGTGCCCTGATTAACCACCCCGCAAACCGTATTGGGGAATTTGCGCGATTGCACCCGGTTCAGGATGACTTCGGCAACGGCGACCTGGCCCTTGATGCTCTCGCCGCGAGCCTCGAAATACAGCGCCTCAGTCAGGCATTTCCATTCTGATCCACCAGAAGCCACCGGCTGGCTGTTCAACCATTTGCGCGTATATTTGATCACCCGAACCTTACGGCTTTTGCCGCGCGCTTTGGGCCGCAAACTACGGGACGGCGCGGATGTCAGAGCGAGAATGCGGTCAGGGCTGACCAGCTTGAGCGCCCCGCGCTCCTGATCCAACAATGTGGCAATCGGTTTTCTGACGCTTTCTGGCGCCGGTTCATCGGCAATATTAGAGGTGCTCAGATGCAAAACCAGCCCAGAATCATCCGCCTTTGGAGCCTGCCCGACATTCAACACCTGCTGTGTCCGTTGCGTCGGGCGCGGCTGCGGCCTAGCCATTTTGGCCACAAGCATCGGGCGAGCCGTTGCCGGCAAAAACGCGACAGGTGCATCCCCACCCCGCTTGGCTGAGGAACGCACCATAACGCCCTGATCTGACTCAACAAAAGACCGCTGCATGGCCACATTACTGCTGTCCAGAACAGGAATCTGCGCCGATTGCTGAACAACCGTGCGCCCCGCAATTCCATAGGCCGAAAGCGTCAGCGCCAACACCGCAACCAACAGGAGCAGAACACCCCTGCCCTTCGGCTGGCTATTAAGACGAGTTTGCAGCATCTGTATCAATCTTCAACACGGCCCTGCGCAAGCGCACCGACCGATCCCCAGGCTATTATCCCGCGCCACTGTAGAGCAAATTTCCGCCCGAGTCCAGATCACTGTTGCAAATAAGCAACATATGCGCAAGCCTCTGATCACAAATCAGCCATAACGGCACGTTACGCATTGTTTTACAAGGGTTTTAAGATTCGGTTACTTTTTCTAAAATTGCCAGATGTGCCGCCGCCAAACGCGCCACCGGCACCCGATAAGGCGAGCAAGAAACATAATCATAGCCCGCATTCCGGCAAAATTCGATAGATTCGGGATTCCCACCATGTTCGCCGCAAATTGACAGAACAAGATCCGGCTGCACCGCCCGCCCCCGCGCCGCACCGATGCTGAGCAATTCACCAACGCCCTCGGTATCCAGCGTGTGGAACGGATCTTCGGGACAAACCCCCAGCTGCACATAATTCGACATGAACCGCCCGGCATCATCACGCGACAGCCCATAGGTCATCTGCGTCAGATCATTGGTGCCAAAACTGAGGAAGGCGGCATTTTGGGCGATGTCTCCGGCCCGCAACGCCGCACGCGGGGTTTCGACCATCACCCCCAGCCGATAGTCAAATTCCTGCCCCATCTCGATGCGCACCTCCGCCGCCACGGCGTCTACCCGGGATTTGACCAGCTCGACCTCACGGGTGGCACTGATCAGAGGCAGCATGACTTCGGGGACAACGTCGATGCCCTTTTGCCGGGCGGCAAGTGTGGCCTCGAAAATCGCACGCGCCTGCATGTCGTAAATTTCCGGCACGGTGATCCCCAAACGCACCCCGCGCATCCCCAGCATCGGGTTGTATTCGCGCAACGCATCCACCCGGCGGGTCACGGCGGAAACCGGGAGATCAAGCGCCTCGGCCAATGCCCGCTGGCCCTCGCGATGGGTGGGCAGGAACTCGTGCAAAGGCGGGTCCAACAGACGGATGCAAACCGGCTTTCCCTCCATGATTTCAAACAGTTCCAGAAAATCCTGACGCTGCATGGGCAGCAATCGCTGCAACGCCGCCGCCCGTTCGGTTGAGCTGTCGGAAAAGATCATCTCCCGCATCACCGTCAAACGGCTGCTTTCGAAAAACATATGCTCAGTGCGGCACAAGCCGATGCCTTCGGCATTGAATTTGCGGGCAATGCGGGCATCCGCCGGGGTGTCGGCATTGGCACGCACCCCGATGTCACAGACCTCGCCCGCCCAGCCCATCAACGTGGTAAATGCCCCATCCAGCGCAGGCTCGAGCATGTCACAACACCCGGCCAGAGCCTGCCCCAAAGTGCCGTCAATGCTGATCATGTCGCCTTCCTTAAACTCGCGCCCATCCGCAGCGGTCAGGGTCTTGGCCCGGCGGTCGATCTTCATATCCATCGCCCCGACCACACAGGGCAGGCCCAGCCCACGGGCAATCACCGCCGCATGGCTGCTGACCCCACCACGCATGGTCAGCACCGCTACCGAAGCGTGCATCCCGCGCACATCCTCAGGCGTGGTTTCCTCGCGCACCAGAATGCAAGCCTCACCCCGCGCCGCGCTGGCCTGCGCCGCGTTCGAGCTGAACACGATCCGGCCACAGGCCGCGCCGGGGCTGGCGGCGATGCCGGTCTGGAACACATCGCGCGCCCCTTCCGGGTTGATCTGATGGTGCAGCAATTCGCTGAGCGCACGCGGCTCGATCCGGCGCAGAGCCTCCTCCTTGCTGATAATCCCATCCTCGGCCAACGCCACCGCAATGCGCACCGCCGCCCGCGCCCGGCGGGGAAGACGCACCGCGTCCAGAATGCTCAGCACCTCGTTGGAAACGGTGAACTCGATCTGCATCTCTTCACGCAACCGGCTGCGGCAAAGCGTGCCATATTTCAGCAGCTCGGCATAGGGCACCGGCAGAGCATCCTGCAACGATGCCCCCCGCGCATCCTTTTGCAGATAGAGCGCCCCATGCCCCTGCAACAACGCATCGCGCCCCTGAGACTGGCACAAATAGCGCCCGGTGATCTGCGGCTGTCCGGTGATGCCATCGACAAACTGGATCACGCCGGAACCACTTTTGCCCGCACCGACCCCAAGCGCCATTTCCTGCACCACCAGCCCCAACCCGGCATCCACCGGAGCCCCCTTGGCCTGACGCAACAGCCGCGCACTGGTTCCTTCCCAGGCCCGCGCCATCGAGGACAGCACGCCGGCCAGTTGCTGCGCCGGGTCCTGAGGAAAGCCTTTGTCGGTTTCCTCCTCGTAATTGTGCAACGCCGCCTTGAGGGCGCTGTTGCCCGGATGCGCGGGCAGTTCGAACATATCCGGGTCCAGCCGTGCCACATGCACCGCATAGGCCTGAATAAAGCGCAAATACAGCGCATTGGCGGCCTCTTCGCCCAACTGCCGGGTCAGCTCGGCATGGCGTTTATCGTTCATGCCGATGTTCAGGATCGCCCCCGGCCCACCCCAATCGGGGTCTTGCGAGCTGGGCCGCACACAGACCAGCCCCGAGCCAAACTGGCGCATCATCGCCGCCGTATCGGCGAGCTGACCATTGGCGATGGCATGGACCACATCAAACGACACCGCCAGAGTTTTGGGCACCGGCATCCCCAGCCGGATCAGCCGTTGCAGACATTTGGCCCGCCCGCCATGGGTCTGGGTGGTGATGTCGGCGTCCAGAGTGATTTCGGTAAAGTCTTGCTGAGGCACGGCGCTGGCTTTCTGTCGGTTTGGCATAGGGTCGCTTATGCTCTGTTTTAACGCAATTTGCCGTGGGGATGAAATATAAATGCACTGCGACAGATCAGCCGTTTCATAATGCCCGCCACAAACAGCGGCAAAACCCAAAGAACGGAGGGCTGCGCCTGCCGAGGGGCAGGCAGGCGCAGCCCGGCGGTGCCGCCGGGCGGGACAGAAAGGAAAGCTCAGTGGAGCCTAAACCGTCAACCCTTCGGGCTCGTCCAAGCCATTGGCGCGGGAACAGGCGGTCACCGTATTGGCCAACAGGCAAGCGATGGTCATCGGGCCAACCCCTCCGGGAACAGGAGTGATCGCCCCAGCCACCTCAACCGCGCTGGCAAAATCGACATCGCCCACCAGACGGGTCTTGCCCGCGCCCTTTTCCGGGGCGTCAATGCGGTTGATGCCCACATCAATCACGGTTGCTCCGGGTTTGAGCCAGTCTCCGGGCACCATCTCCGGCCGCCCCACCGCCGCCACCACAATGTCCGCCCGACGCACCACATCAGGCAGGTTTTTGGTGCGCGAATGCGCCACCGTCACCGTGCAGCTGTCGCCAATCAGCAGTTGCGCCATCGGCTTGCCCACGATGTTCGAGCGCCCGACCACAACCGCATCCAGCCCCGAAAGCGACCCAAGATGATCGCGCAACAGCATCAGACAGCCCAGCGGCGTGCAAGGCACCATGGATTTCTGCCCCGTCGCCAGCAGACCGACATTTGAAATATGAAACCCGTCCACATCCTTGGCCGGGTCAACCGCATTGATCACCAGATCTTCGTTCAGATGGCCCGGCAGCGGCAACTGCACCAAAATTCCATGCACCGCCGGATCGGCGTTCAGCTGTTCGATCAGCGCCAGAAGCTCGGATTCCGAGGTGTCATCCTTGAGCCGATGCTCATAGGAATTCATCCCCACCTCAACCGTCATCTTGCCCTTGGAGCGCACATAAACCTGACTGGCCGGATCCTCGCCCACCAGCACCACGGCAAGCCCGGGGGTGATGCCATGCTCTGTTTTCAGCCGCGCCACATGGGTCGCAACCTTTTCCCGCACTCTGGCCGCAAAAGCCTTGCCGTCGATAATATCAGCCGTCATTTTACCCTCATCTGGTTGTGACCCGATATGCTCCTAGAACAATCCGTCGATTTCGCCAACCGAATTCAGCCGGATGGCCTCGGCTGCCGGACGGCTGGGCAGGCCGGGCATGGTCATGATGCTGCCACAGATCACCACGATGAAACCGGCCCCGGCGCTCAAGCGCACCTCGCGCACCGGGATGCTGTGGCCGGTGGGCGCACCGCGCAAATTGGGATCGGTGGAAAAGGAATACTGCGTTTTGGCCATGCAGACCGGCAAATGGCCATAGCCCGCATCCTCCCACGCGCGCAGCTGATCGCGGATTTTCTTATCGGCCAGAACCTCATCGGCGCGGTAAATGCTCTTGGCAATGCGCTCGATCTTGTCAAACAGCGGCAGATCATCCTTGTATAGCGGCGCAAATTGCGACACGCCGCTATCGGCGATCTGGGCCACACGGGCCGCCAGATCCGCAGCCCCCTTGCCGCCCAGCTCCCAATGACGCGACAGGATCGCCTCCGAGCCCTGCCCCTTGACGTAATCCATGATCGCCTGCACCTCGGCATCGGTATCGGTGACGAAATGGTTGATCGCCACCACAACCGGCACGCCAAACGCTTTGAGATTGCCGATATGACGCCCCAGATTGGCGCAGCCATTTTCGACCGCCTGCACATTTTCGCCCCCCAAATCGGCCTTGGCCACACCGCCATTCATCTTCATCGCCCGCACCGTGGCCACCAACACCACGCAGGACGGAGTCAGCCCGGCCTTGCGGCATTTGATGTTCATGAATTTCTCGGCCCCCAGATCGGCACCAAAGCCGGCCTCGGTCACCACATAATCGGCCAGACGCAAAGCCGTGCTGGTGGCGATCACCGAATTGCAGCCATGGGCGATATTGGCAAACGGACCACCATGCACAAAGGCCGGGTTGTTTTCCAAGGTCTGCACCAGATTGGGCTGCATCGCGTCTTTCAGCAGCACCGTCATCGCCCCATCGGCCTTCAGATCACGGCAATAAATCGGCTCACGCTTGCGGGTATAGGCGACGATGATATCACCAAGACGCTTTTGCAGATCCTTCAGATCATTGGCCAGACACAAAATCGCCATCACTTCCGAAGCCACCGTGATGTCAAACCCGGTCTGACGCGGAAAGCCATTGGCCACCCCGCCCAGCGACACCACCGTATCGCGCAAGGCCCGGTCGTTCATATCCATCACCCGCCGCCAGACCACGCGGCGCTCATCAATCCCCAGCGCGTTACCCCAGTAAATATGGTTGTCGATCATCGCGCTCAGCAAGTTATGGGCCGAGGTGATGGCGTGGAAATCGCCGGTGAAATGCAGGTTCATTTCCTCCATCGGCACCACCTGAGCCATCCCGCCCCCGGCGGCCCCGCCCTTCATGCCGAAACACGGACCCAACGAGGCCTCGCGAATGCACACCGCCGCGTTTTTGCCGTTATGGTTCAGACCATCGACCAGACCAACCGTGGTGGTGGTTTTGCCCTCGCCCGCCGGGGTTGGGTTGATGGCGGTGACCAGAATCAGCTTGCCCTGCTTGTTGCCCTGCACGCTGTTGATGAACTCCTGGCTGATCTTGGCCTTGTCGTGGCCATATTGCAGCAGATGCTCGGCCGGGATGCCCAGCTTGGCCCCGATTTCCTGAATGGGCTGTTTTTGGGCCTCGCGGGCAATTTCGATATCGGATTTAAAGCTCATCTGCATTTCCTTTTCAGCACGAAACAATGGCGTAACACGCCGCTCTTAAGGGCGATCCTGACAGAGTTCATCGGGCAATAACAGGATAAATCCGACACATCCACCTCCGGAATCGTCGCAAGCTAGGCCACCCCCTTTGACGGCCCCGCCCGGAGGTCAGGCCGGGCTACAGCCCCCGCGCCCGGTCCAGATGTGGCCAGATGGGTTGATCCGGGACATGCAGCACCAGCACATCACCCAGCTGCAACACCCCCTCACGCTCGACCCAAGCCGTCACCCCGCGCAACCCCTTGGCCGCAGTTTTGAACGCACCGCCCTTGCCTGGCAGATGTTGCTCGATCACCTTGGCCGGCAAATGACAGGGGCGGTTTTCCAAATCAACGCACAGCCCGGTGCCGGAGGTGCTGATCAGGCGGGACGAGGGTGGCAAATGGCTGAGATCAGGCAGACCCTGCACCACAATGTTGCAGCCCAGCCATTCGGGTTTGAGCGCTGCAACCCCCATATTCTCGGCAATTTTGCCCAACTCCTCGGCCGACATGATGCAAAACTGCCGGGTGTTGCGCACCGTGGTGCCGCGCGGGAATTGCCGTTGCAGCCGCCCGCAAGAGGGCCGGGTCAGACCATAGCGGCTGTCCTGCTCGGCACCGCCAAAGCCGACCGTCAACTGGCGGGCCGAAACATTCTCCAACCCCTGCTCCCGATCCGCATTATAGCCCAGCCACACAATCCGACAGCTAAAATCCGTGGGCAGCAAAGCGGGCATGATATGCTCCTGATCTAGGCCGAAGGCTCGGGCTTCATGCCATCATCCTTGGGCTTACGCGTCACCTTGACCTTGGGCTTGGCCTTGGTTTTCGGGATCGCGGTCAGGCTGGGCGTGTCATCCGAGGCGTCATCATCATCCTCGGCGTGCGGAGGCTCGCCCTTCATCACCCGCTTGATCTCGGCCCCGGTCAGGGTTTCATATTCCAGCAAACCCTGCGCCAGCAGCTCAAATTCTTCCTTATGCTCAGTCAGGATCTTGACGGCGGTGTTATAGCCGTCATCAATCATGCGCTTGACCTCGGATTCAATCAGCTCCTGAGTGGCCGCCGAAATCGACAACCCCCCGGCCCCATTGCCGGAATAGCCCTCATGCGCGGCCTGATAATCAATGTTGCCCACCTTATCGGACATCCCCCAGCGTAGCACCATCGCCCGCGCCAAAGACGACACCATCTGGATATCGCCGGATGGGCCGTTCGAAACCCGCTCGGGGCCGTATTTGATGATCTCAGCCGCTTTCCCGGCCATACCCATAGCGATTTTCTGCTCGGCCTGATCCTTGAAATAATTGTGCTGATCCATTTCGGGCAGGCTCATCACCATCCCCAGAGCCGAGCCCCGGGGGATGATCGTCGCCTTGTAAACCGGATCGCATTTGGGCAGCATGATGCCGACAATGGCGTGACCGGCTTCGTGATAGGCGGTCATCTCTTTTTGCTCATCGGTCAGCACCATCGAGCGCCGTTCCGAGCCCATCATCACCTTGTCCTTGGCCATTTCGAAATCATGCATGGTGACGAAACGCCGACCAATACGCGCCGCCATCAGCGCGGCTTCGTTGACCAGATTGGCCAGATCGGCCCCGGAGAAACCCGGAGTCCCCCGCGCAATGATGCGCAAATCCACGTCCGGCCCCAAAGGCACCTTGCGGGCATGGACGTTCAAAATCTTGTCGCGGCCCTTGATGTCGGGGTTAGGCACCTGAATCTGGCGGTCAAACCGGCCCGGACGCAGCAGCGCCTTGTCCAGCACATCGGCGCGGTTGGTGGCGGCCAGAATGATCACGCCCTCATTAGTTTCAAACCCGTCCATCTCGACCAAAAGCTGGTTCAAAGTCTGCTCGCGCTCATCATTGCCGCCGCCCATGCCGACCCCACGCGCGCGACCCACCGCGTCGATTTCGTCGATAAACACGATGCAAGGCGCGTTCTTTTTGGCCTGCTCGAACATATCGCGCACCCGGCTGGCACCGACACCGACGAACATTTCCACAAAATCCGAACCCGAAATGGTAAAGAACGGCACCCCGGCCTCGCCAGCAATCGCGCGGGCCAGCAGCGTCTTACCGGTGCCCGGAGGGCCAACCAGCAGCGCCCCGGTGGGGATCTTGCCGCCCAGACGCGAGAATTTCTGCGGGTTGCGCAAAAATTCCACCACCTCTTCCAGCTCTTCTTTGGCCTCGTCAATCCCGGCGACATCGTCAAAGGTCACCCGCCCCTCGCGCTCGGTCAGCATCTTGGCCTTGGATTTGCCAAAACCCATCGCCCCGCCTTTGCCGCCGCCCTGCATCCGGTTCATCATGAAAAACCAGAACCCGATCAGCAGCAGGATCGGCAGCAGAGACCAGATCAGCGTGGCAAAGCCGGATTGCGTCTGTTTTACCGCCCGCACCTGCACTCCATTGTCGATCAGCATCTGGGTCACATCGGCATCACCGGGCTTGATGGTGGTGTAATCCTTGCCATCCTTGCCGGTCACCGTGATCTGTTCACCATCCAGCGTCACCGACTGCACCTGCCCCCCGGTGGCGGCAGTGACGAATTCAGAATAGCTCATGGCGTTTGAGCTCATCTTGCTTTGCCCATGGCTGAACAGATTGAACAGGGCCATGATCAGCATGAACAGAACGACCCAAAACGCCAGATTTTTGATATTGCCCACGGGCTTCTCCTAAACAGAATTGACGCGCGGGCATAGGGAAACGGGAATCCGCCTGCCGCGACTACGGGCCTAAAATAGGCATTCAGCGCATTTGTTCAATGCGATAATATCGAAGAAATGAAATCGGCGCAGTCAAATTGCAGGCTGCAGCGCCATCCGTTGCGGTTTTTCGCCAATGGCGCGGCGATCAGGGTCTGGTTTTGCCAGATTGCCGGGCTGGCCAGCAATGAGGCGCGCGGCACATCGGAATCGCGCCAGTTCGGGCATTGCCTCAGCCCTTCTTCGCCCAGCGCCCGGATGCTGAGCCCCGGTGCAAACGGCCCCTCAACCCGCCAGCGCTGATCCCAGAGCGCCTCCACCGGGCATTGAACATCCCTGACCGCCTGATATTCGCGGCAAATGTGGATATCGCCGCGCTGAGGGCGGATCAGACAGCCCTGCAAACTGCCCGCTTTACCCGCACCAATATCCGCCAGCAGCTGCAACACAGCCCTGCGCCGTGGCGGGTAATCCGAACGGCTGACCCAGCGCAGCGCATGGATCAGCAGCCGAGCCTGAATTTCGGCGGGCAGCGCCGCAAAGCCGCTCTGGCCGATCAGCACATCGCCATGTTGCAGCCGCACCAGTGGCTGTGCCGCCGCCTGCGTTTGCAGCTCCAGCGCCTGCCTTGCCGGCTGCAAGGCTTGCGCCGTGGCCGCCAGCCGCTGACGATCAATCCCCAACGGAGCCAACAATTCGAGTGCCTGCCGCATTTTCACCCGGTCAAAGCGGGGATCATCATTGGAGGGGTCTTCGACCCAGCACACCCCATGGCGGGTGAGAAAATCGCGCAATTCCTGCCGTTGCAGCGACAACAATGGCCGGTGCCACACAATCCCTGCGGCGGTTGACACCGGTGCCATGCCCGATAACCCATCCACGCCCGAGCCCCGCGCCAGACGCAGCAAAACCGTTTCCGCCTGATCGTCCAGCGTATGGCCCAGCGCCACATGGGCAATGCCCCGCGCCTTGGCCCAATCGGCCATCAGCCGGTACCGCGCCCGGCGGGCCTGATCCTGTAAATTGCCGCGGCCATCCCAGCCGCTCCAATGTAAAATGCTGTGTTTGATCCCGAGAGCAGCGCAGATTTGACCCACCATCCGGGCCTCATCCGCCGAGCCTTCGCGCAAGCCGTGATCCACCGTCACGGCCTCAATCTCTACCCCCTGTTCCCGGCCCCAGAGATGCAGCAGATGCAGCAACGCACAGGAATCGCTGCCCCCCGACACCGCCACCCCCAAAGGGCCGCCGGGATAGGGATTCAGCGCCGCGCCCACTGCTTGAAACAGTGGACGATCCGCTGGTGTTAATCGCATTGCAAATTGCGCATCGCCGATTTGGCCTGCAACACGGCAGGAGACTGCCCAAACCGGGTCTCGACCTCGGCCAGCGTCACACAAGCCTCTTTGGTTTTGCCCAATTCGGCCAAAGAGGTGCCCAGCTTATAGAGCGCCTCGGGCGCACGGGTGCCGTTGGGGGCGCCGGAAAAGCTCTGCAAATAAGCGCGGGCGGCGTTCACCGGGTCTTGCAAACCGGCATAGGCTTCGCCGCGCAGAAAATGCGCATCCGCCGTCAGGGGGCCGCCCGGATAGGTCTGGGTAAAGGCCGTAAACTGGTCCGCGGCGCTGCGAAAGTCACCGGATGCGAGCGCCTCCTGCGCCCGCGTGAAATCGGCCTTTTCGCCAACGGCCAGCTCGGCCGTATCCAGATCGGTTTTTGGCACCGCCGGAGCCACCACCGCACCGCCCGGATCCCCACCCAATGTGGTGGTCTCGCCCAGCTTGCTGACATCGCCGCCCTCAAGCTCAACCAGACGGAATTCGAGATCGCCAATCCGGTTGGTGCCATCCTTGACCACCCGGTTGATGCGGTTCTCAAGCTCTTCGGCCTGGGCGGTCAGCTGTTGCAGGGCGGTTTCAATCGCATCGATGCGTTGCAGCGGCGTATCACCGCCGCCCAGCGCCGGACCAGCCGTGCCAGTGGTCGACAGCTCGCGCTTGAGCCGCTGAATTTCCACATACAGCACCGACATATCCTGACGAATATCAGCCAAGGTGCGCGGATCGGCCGAAACGCCCAAGGGCGATAACGCCAATACCGATACCCCGATGCAAAGCGCCAGCACTTTGTTCATGGTCTTGTGATCCTTTCCCCGCGCCGCCTTAAGCGCCCGCACCCGCCGAAATCACCGTGACCGCACGGCGGTTTTTTGCATAGCAGCTTTCCTGCGAGCAAATCTCGAGCGGGCGTTCCTTGCCATAGGTCACCGTGCGCAACCGATTGCCGGCCACCCCTTGCGCCACCAAAAATTCCCGCACCGCATTGGCCCGGCGCGTGCCCAGCGCAAGGTTATAGTCGCGGGTGCCTTGCTCATCAGCATGGCCTTCGATGATGGCGCTATATTCGCTGTTGGTCATCAGCCAGCGGGCCTGTGCCGTCAGCGTGTTGCGCCCCTCTTGGGTCAGCGTGCTGGTATCAACCGCGAACAGCACCCGATCGCCGACGACCTCCGTAAAATAAGCCGGAGAGCTGGGATTGCTGGCCGGGTCCAGCAGAGCGTCAGCACCGCCTCCCTGTCCGCCGCCATTGCCAAAACCCGAGCCCCCGCCCATCTGATCCGGGTTGGTGCAGGCCGCAAGGCCCAGCGCGCCAAGGGCAATCATCAGTTTCGAAATCTGTTTCATTTTTTATAGTCCTGCTCTTATTTAATGGGCGTGTTTGCCACACCCATACCATGATCGCCGGGTTTTGAAAACCGCCCGGCTTATTTTAACAAGGGCGACCAAGCCGGATCAGACGCCCCGCCCTTGGTTTTCACCCGTTGCAGATTGCGCCCGGTGATGTCGACCGAATAAAGCGCCGATGTGCCCCCCGCCCCGGCAGTTTCGCGCATGAACATGATCACCCGGCCATTGGGCGACCAGCTGGGGCCTTCGTCCAGAAACGAGGCCGTCAGCAGCCGCTCGGCCTCGCCATCGGTGCGCATCACCCCGATATGGAACCGCCCGGCATGTTGCTTGGTGAAGGCGATCAGATCACCGCGCGGAGACCACACCGGCGTGCCATAACGCCCCTTGCCAAAGCTGATCCGTCTGGCCTGCCCGCCATTGGCCGGCATGATATAAAGCTGCGGGCTGCCGGAACGATCGCTTTCAAACACGATCTGGCGGCCATCCGGGGAAAAGCTGGGAGCGGTTTCAATCGAAGGGGCCGAAGTCAGGCGCACCGGCTTGCCACCGCTGACCGAAGCCCGGTAAATATCGGTATTGCCCCCGGAGGACAGCGAATAAACCACGGTTTTGCCATCGGGCGAAAAGCGCGGCGCAAATGTCATGGTGCCGGGCTGATCCGCCAGCGCCCGCCGCCCGACCGAGGCCACATCCAGCAGGTAAACCCGCGGAAAGCCGCTTTCATAGGACGTATAAAGCACCCGATCCCCGGTGGGCGAAAACCGCGGCGACAGCACAATGGCGCGGCTATCGGTCAGATATTTCACATTCGCCCCGTCATAATCCATGATCGCCAGACGCTTTTGGCGGTTATTCTTGGGCCCGGCTTCCGAAACGAACACCACGCGGCTGTCGAAATATTTGCCCTCGCCAGTGATCCGGCTATAGGCGGCATCGGCCACCTTATGCGCCATGCGCCGCCAGCTGTTGACCGTACCGCCAAATTGCAGACCATCGCCCAGCGCCTGCCCGGCAAAGACGTCAAACAACCGAAACTTCACCGTCACCCGGCCATTGCCGCTGACATTGACCGCCCCCACGATCAACGCCTGAGCATTGATCGCTTTCCAATCGGCATATTGCACGGGGGAATTGAAATTGGTCACGCTGGAAATATAGGCCCGCTTGGGGATCTCGCGAAACAGCCCGGTGCCGACCAGATCCGCAGCCACCACCCGGGACAACTCGGCCGCAAATTTGCTGGCGGCGGCGTTTTCAGCCACGAAATCCGGCACCGCAAAGGGCATGGGCTCGATCACCCCATCCTTGATCTCAAGGTTCAGCTCGGCCATGGCCCGGCCCGGCAGAACCGACAACGCCGACACCACAGCCAGCATCAGATATACAGCACGCAATAGGGTCATTTCAGCCTCATATTCTCAGGATTAAAGGTAATGTTCACAATTTTCCACTGCTCATATTTCTCAATCGGCAGATTATAGCCACTGGCCCCGCAACGAATAATCGCCCGGCGCGCGGTTTCATAGGCGCGTTTGGCCCCGGCCTGAGTGCCACCCTCAAACCCGGTCATGCGGATCGAGCCAATATCGGGCTTGCCATCGCGGCCCAGCTCGAAGCGCACCACGACCTTGCTCTGCATCGCTTCGGTCGATAGCGCCCCGACCGTCCAGCAGCGGCGCACATCCAGCAAAAATGCATCCTTTTCGCCGCCGGTCAGCGGCGGGCCGGCGAGGGCTTGCGGCGCATCGCTACCCTGCTCAGAGCGCACCGCATCCAACGCGGCCTGAATCGCGGCCTTGTTATCAGGCTTGGGCGCGGCCGGTTTCGGGCGCTTGGGCCGGTTCGCCGGACGCGACGAAGCGCGCGGGGCCAAAGCGGCCGCAGCGGGGCGGTCGGCTTCGGTGACGATACGGTCCGAAGATTCCTCGGGCGCGGTGGCCGGTTCCGGTTTGGCCGGGTTTTGCGAGGCCGCATCCGGCGCGGTTTGTTCGCGGGTCTGATCGTCGATCTCGGCCTCAGGCGGAGGCGGAGCCACCACCCGATCCGTCACCCGCCGCGATGGCCGGGGCGATGACGTCACCGCCGGAGGGGCCACCACGGCCGGGGGCTGCGGTGGTGAAGGCGGAACCGGGTCAGGGGTTGGCTCTGGCATGGGCGCGGGCGGCTCCGGGGTGGGCGCGGGCTCTGGCACTGGTTCGGGTTTGGGCGCGGGCTCCGGTTTTGGTGCGGGCGGTTGCGGCAGGGCTTCGGGAGTTTGGATCTGTGGTGTTTCAGGCGCAGGATCAGGCCGGGATAATGCCGCAAATTCCTGCGCCGAAATGATCGACACTTCGGCAATTTGCAGATTGTCATCCGGCAGATCGTCAAACAACCCGCCGATCATCACCCAGCCCAACAAGGCCGCATGGCCGATGCCCGATATGAGGTGCCCACGATCCATATTTTATTCGTCACGCCCGTCAAATTTCGGGCCGCCGGAATCGGTCACCAGCCCGATATCGGAAAACCCGCCGGCGTTCAGAGCGCCCATGATCTGCACCACGCGCTCATAGGCAATCGCCCCATCGGCGCGCAAAAACACCTTTTTATCCGAGCGCTCAGCCGCAATCGCCCGCAGCTTGGGCACCAGCTGTTCGGCGGAAATCTCGGTTTCCTGCAACATGATCGAGCCATCGGCGGTGATGGTAATCGACAGCGGCTCTTCCTGCTCGCTGGGCAAGGCACTGGCGGCGGTTTTGGGCAGCTCAATCGGCACGCCCACAGTGACCAGCGGCGCGGCCACCATGAAAATGATCAGCAACACCAGCATGACATCGACAAAGGGCGTGATGTTAATCTCGCTCATCGCCGCCGCATGGCCCGAGCGCCGTCTGCGCCGCCGGCGGCCAGATTGGTTTTTCTGAATGACGCTGGCCATATCAGCTGTCCAACTGGCGGCTGAGGATGGTGGCGAATTCATCAGCGAAGGCTTCGTAACCGGCCACAATGCGGTCACTATCGGCAGACAGTTTGTTATAAAACACCACCGCCGGAATCGCTGCCAGCAGACCCAGACCGGTGGCCATCAGGGCCTCGGCAATGCCCGGAGCAACCACGGCCAGATTGGTGCTTTGCTGCTGCGCGATCTCGATAAACGCATTCATGATCCCCCAAACCGTGCCAAACAGCCCGATAAAGGGCGCGGTCGAACCCACCGTGGCCAGAAATGACATGCCGCCATTCAGCTTTTCCGCCTCTTTGGCAATCGCCACATCCATCGAACGATCAATCCGCGCCTGCGCCCCGGCGATCAGCCCGCCATCGGCACGGTGGCTGCGCCGCCATTCGATCATCCCGGCGGCAAACACCTTTTCCGCTGGCCCATCCGGGGTAGCACCGATTTTCTCAAACAGCTCATCCAGCGGCTCGCCCGACCAGAAGGCCTGATCAAACACATCCGCCTCGGCGCGGGATTTGCGCAAGGTCAGGGTTTTGCTGATGATAATCGACCATGACCAGAACGAGGCCAAAATCAGCAATATCATCACCAGTTTCACGGTAAGGGTGGCGCGCATAAACAGCGCAAGTAACGAGAAATCAATCTCCTGCGCCATCGCAAGGGTTTCTGTATCCATAAGCCTGCTCTTTTTGTTTGGCCGCTCTGACGGCGGCTCTTTGATTACAGCCAGATATAGGCTGGTTTCACGGGGAATGCTATCAATTCTGCGTCATTTCGCTAGATTTCGCCGCAAAAAACCGGGCATTAGCCGGAAATTTGGCGGATAATCGCCGGTAACCGCGCCACCGAGCCACTCTGGTTCAGCAAAACCACCGTCACCGCGGCGCGAAACAACAGCTGCTCACCGCGCAAAACCTGCTGATCCAGCAACAGCCTGACCCCGCTGACCTTGGTGATGTCGGTCTGCACCTGCAATTCATCATCCAGACGGGCCGGTGCCAGATAATCGGCCTCGATCCGGCGCACCACGAACACCTGACCGGCGGCCTGCATCGCGTTCTGATCCAGCCCCAACCCACGCACCCAATCCGAACGCGCCCGTTCGATATATTTCAGATAATTGGCGTGATAGACGATACCGGCCATGTCGGTATCTTCGTAATAAACCCGGATGGGCAAGTGATGTGTCATGGTGTTTATGGCGCTTGCATCTGCTGCAGAACCGCCGAAACCGGACCAACCGCCACGCTGGCGGCGCGATCCTCCAGCGCCCATTGCACAAGCGCCTGGATGGTCTCGGCCCGCATCTGGCCCAGCATCACCGCCTGCCCTTCCTGTTTGGCCCGGAACGCCGCCCGGTCCAGATAACGGCGGATGACTCGGGCATTTTCGCCCTCATCATCCAGCGCCCGATAGATCAGCGCCGCCGGCACACCTTTTCGCATCGCTGCCTTCTGCGCCGAGTTCAACCCTTTGGAAGGCGTCACCAGCCCCAGCCCATCCTCTGACAGAATATCCGCCAGCTGGCTGGCCGTCGAAGCGCCGCGCAAAAAGCCATTCTGCCCCAGATCCAGCATCGCAACCGCATCGGGCAATGCGCGCTTATAAGCCTCAAACGCCACCTCAATATCACCGGCCTTGGCCCCGGCGGGCAGATTGGTCAGCATCAACACCTCATGGCCCTGCTTGCGATAGGTGTCAGCCAATGCGCCAGCGCCCGGATCGGCGGCATCAATGGCAATACTGATCGGCATTGGCAGACTGGCCAGCACATCTGCGTCAACCGGCGCATCGGGCGAGCTGACCAAAACCACGGCGACAACCGGCAGCGCTTTGGGGTTGTCAAATTTGGCGGCAAAAGCCTGCAACGCGCCCTGCTCCTCAATCGGCCGGGCTACGTCCTGCGCCGAGCTGGTGTCTTTGGCCTCAGCCTCCTTCCCGCTGCGTCCGCCCCGGATGATCACCGGCAGCTTCGGGGCAGCTTCGGGCGCGTTGGTTTGTGCCTGCTGCTGTGGCGCATCTGGCACAGGCGCGGGCTGCTCGGCCGCCGGGGGGGCGGCAACAGGTTGCTCGACATTCTCAGCAACAGGTTTTTCCTCAGCCGCAGATTTTTCGGCCACAGGCGTTTCAGGCTCTGTTTTCTTTTCAGGCTCTGTTTTGGGCTGCTCCTCCGGCTTTGGTACCGTCTGAGCCCCTATTTTTTCTGCCGGCGTCACCGACCCCGGAGCCGGTTTGGCCGGTTCATCCTGCCCGGGCAACGCCGTCTGCCCCCCATCGGCCGGCGCCAGCTTGACCGCCGGATCCGCCGCCGGTTGCGCCAGATCAGCGGGCTCAACGCTTAAATCCTGCCCCGAAGGTAAATCCGGCGTGGGCTCTACATTAGGGGTGTCGCTTGGCAGCTGCGGCGCGACGGGTTTGACCGGGGCGGGTTTGACCGGGGCGGGTTTGACCGGGGCGGGCGCAGAGCCCCCGGAATTGGCAACGGCCTGCGGCGCATCGGCTTTGCCTTCCAGAGCGGGCTTCACCTCAGCGCTTTGCGGCATCGCCGGTTCCGGCTGGGCCGGTTGATCCGTATGCACAACCACCTGCTCAGCGCCCCCGTTCAGCGGCAACAGCCCCTTATAGGAGCCGCTGTAATAAACCGAAGCCACAGCCCCAACGGCCCCGCAAAACAGCGTGCCCCATACCAGCCCTGAAATAAAACCACCCGCCACGTTTTTGCTCCAACATTCTTTTATTCTTGACTGCAGCCTTGCGGTCAGCCCTTGACCCGCCAGCCCCTTTAGGGGGATGTATAGCCGGAAACGAAACCGCAATCACCCGAAAACTTGCACCCACCGGCAATGAAGGCGAATAAATGCTACTCTTGATAGATAACTATGACAGCTTCACCTATAACCTGGTGCATTATCTGGGCGAATTGGGGGCCGAAGTGGTGGTCAAACGCAATGATGCGATCAGCGTAGATCAGGCGATGGCGATGGCCCCCGAAGCCATCCTGCTCTCGCCGGGGCCATGTGACCCGGATCAGGCGGGCATCTGCCTTGAGCTGACCCACGCCGCCGCTGCAGCGAAAACGCCGCTGATGGGGGTCTGTCTGGGGCATCAGACCATCGGTCAGGCTTTTGGCGGGAAAGTGGTGCGCTGTGATGAGATCGTGCATGGTAAAACCGCCGATATGCGCCATGATGACAGCGGCGTTTTTGCCGGGCTGCCCAACCCGTTTCAGGCCACGCGCTATCATTCGCTGATCGTCGAACGCCCTACCCTGCCCGATGCGCTGATCGCCAATGCCAGCCTTGAAAACGGCACCATCATGGGGCTGCGCCATCGCGATTTGCCGATCCATGGGGTGCAGTTTCACCCGGAATCGATTGCATCGGAACATGGGCACAAATTGCTGCAAAACTTTCTGGACATTGCCAAAATCGGAGGGGGAAAATGAGCGAAGCGATGAAGCCACTGATCCAGGCCGCCGCCCATGGAGCGCTCAGCCGCGCACAGGCCGAGGCCGCGTTTGAAGAGCTGTTCAACGGCCGCGCCACCCCCAGCCAGATCGGAGGCTTTCTGATGGCGCTGCACACACGCGGCGAAACCGTGCAGGAATACGCTGCCGCTGCGGCGGTGATGCGGGGCAAATGCCGCCCCGTGCAGGCACCTACCGGGGCAATGGATATTGTCGGCACCGGCGGCGATGGCAAAAGCACACTGAACATTTCAACCGCCACCGCTTTTGTCGTGGCCGGGGCCGGTGTGTGTGTGGCCAAACATGGCAATCGCAAGCTGTCTTCCAATTCCGGCGCGGCAGATGCGCTGGCCGAGATGGGCGTTCAGGTGATCTCGGACATCCCGGCGATTGAACAAGCGCTGGATGAAATCGGCATCGGCTTCATGATGGCCCCAGTGCATCACCCGGCGATTGCGCATGTGATGCCGACACGGGCCGAGCTGGGCACGCGCACGATTTTCAACATCATTGGGCCCCTGACCAACCCGGCCGGGGTGAAACGCCAACTGACCGGAGCCTATGCCCGCCGGCTGATCCGCCCCATGGCCGAGACCCTAGGCGCGTTGGGCTCCGAGCGAGCCTGGCTGGTGCATGGCTCGGACGGCACCGATGAGCTGTCGATTGCCGGGGTCAGCTGGGTGGCGGCGTTGGAAAAGGGCAAGGTGAGCGAATATGAGATCACCCCCGAAGATGCCGGGCTGAAACCGCATGATTTTGCCGAAATCGTCGGCGGCACCCCAGCGCAAAATGCCGATGCGATACGAGCGCTGCTGCGGGGCGAAGGCTCGGCCTATCGCGATGCGGTGTTACTGAACGCGGCGGCGGCTTTGCTGGTAGCTGATCGGGTCGGAAACCTGCCCGACGGGGTGCAAATGGCCGCGGAAAGCATCGACAGCGGTGCGGCGGCGGCGAAAATGCAAGCCTTGGCGCATTGGAGCCGTGAGGCACAAGCGGCAACACCATAAATTTCTTTGAGTACGTGGCGAAACGCCCATGCATGTAGACATATGAGGTGAACAATGAGGGCAGCACCGCCCCGGCGAGGTGCTGAGCCCGTCTGACCTGTTCGCTTATGCCACTGAGCGTAAAGGACAGAATGAAAAGTATAACTGCCCCCTTTCTCTATAATGGCCCCCATTCAAGCGGCCTGATTGTGACCGATCCCCGACAAAAACGCCGCCTTGGATGCTGCATATAATTCAAATAGCGGCCCCAGACAGACCACATCCGTTTTCCCATTCGCCGCAGCCGTTTCATAACTCTGGCACAGCTCACTAAACTGGGCAAACCCAAGGTTCAGGGCGCTGCCTTTCAAAAAATGCATATCCTGCTCGTAACAGGCCGGATCAGGCGTTTCCTTTAGCCGCTCAATCACCTCGTCTACCTCTTCCAAGAATATCTCAACCACTTCCTGAAAATCATCAGCCCCGATTTCATCACGCAATTCATTGACCCGATCCCAAGTGATCATGGCAAATCTCCTTACAGTATTCCCTCCGGTTTCAATCCCTGCATAACCCCAGGATGATTAAATTTGGGTTATAAAAATCCATCAGATCATGCAAATTTTATCATTTACGTCCTTTTAAACCCTTACTGTCAAAAGAGCCTGACACAGCAACAAAACAAGAATACTCGAAAGATCGTTATGGCCGAGTCCGCTTCATCATCCACCGCGCCGCAATTCGGAGATCATCCGGCCCCCGAACCGGCACCAAAGCGTGTACTGATCGTTGATGACAGCCGGGGCCAGCGCCGGCTGCTCAGCAGCTATCTGAAACGCTGGGGATATGAAGTGCTCGAAGCTGATTCGGGCCAAAGCGCACTACAAATCAGCAAAACCGAACCGATTGATCTGGTTCTCAGCGACTGGATGATGCCGGGTATGAACGGGCTGGAGTTTTGCACTCTGTTTCGCCAGCTTGATCGCGACAGCTATGGCTATTTTATCCTGCTGACCTCAAAAAGCGAAAAGAAAGAGGTCGCACATGGGCTGGATGTCGGGGCGGATGATTTCCTGACCAAGCCGGTCAATTTTGCCGAATTGCGCGCCCGCATTCGCGCCGGAGAACGCATCCAGAAAATGGAGCGCGAGCTGACCGAAAAAAACCGGATCGTTAGCAATGCCTTGGCCGAAATTCAGTGTCTTTACGACACGATTGACCGCGATCTGATTGCAGCCAAAAAGCTGCAACAATCGCTGGTCAAGGAACGCTATCGCGATTTGGGAACGGCCGAGATTTCGCTGCTGTTGCAACCCAGCGGCCATGTGGGCGGCGATCTGGTAGGGTTCTTTGCCATTAACAAAAGCCAGATCGGCCTGTTTTCGATTGATGTTTCGGGGCATGGTATTTCCTCGGCGATGATGACCGCGCGACTGGCAGGTTTTTTGTCTGGCGGCACGCCCGAACGCAATCTGGCGCTCATCCATGCCGAGAATGGCGGCTATCTGCCGCGCAGCCCGGCAGAGGTGGCCGAACATTTGAACCGATTGGTTCTGGAGGAAATGGATACCGAACACTATTTCACTCTGGTGCTGGCCCATCTGGATTTGGACAGCGGCACGGTTATCGCCACACAGGCCGGTCACCCGCATCCGGCAATTCAGCGCCGGGATGGCTCGGTCGAGCTGTGCGGACCCGGAGGGATGCCCATCGGGTTGCTGCCGGGGGCGGGCTATGAGGATTTCCAGATTGATTTGACCCCCGGCGACCGGCTGTTTCTGATGTCCGATGGTATCACCGAATGCCCGGGACAAAACCCCGATGACATGCTGGATGAGGGCGGCGTCATTGATTTACTCAAACGCAATCACAGCATCCGCGGACCATGCTTGCTGGAAACTCTGATGTGGGATCTGAACGCTTATGCCGGGGATCAGGAATTTCCCGATGATATTTCAGCTATTTTGCTGGAATATAGCGGAGCAGATTAGCGCCTAAAGCAGCAAACGGTAAATCTGAATCAAAATAAGTTCCGCGCGTTATGATGCCGTTCCGTCACAACACCGAGCCAGGATCCAAATACCTTGGGCCGCGAACACGTCCCTTTTCGGCTATGATGCGGGGCCGAGCATCTCACTCCACGGACAACCCGAAGGGGGGTGTTGGTGTTTGGCCAGCCTGATGTCTGGATCCTGTTCAAGCAGTTCTGACAAGAACGGCAGGAAAGGCTCGGACATGCCCCCGGCGGCGCACCGCCCCTAGGGCTGTGGCTCACAGAGCGCCTCTTTCCGAAGCGCCCTGCCCCAACGCGCCACCCTGGCCAGGCTCAACAGCAGCACCTGACCAGCTGCCACCGCACAGAAACCGCGCCCCACCGATGTCCTGAAGCGCTCCCACCGCCAGCAAAAAGAGATTGACGATGGCACCCTCGCCCGCAAAAGACGCGTCGTGAAAACAAACCCTCGGGAAGCCACCCCGAGTCAATCACAAACCGCCATGCTTTAATGCTCGGTTGCACAAAGCCGGTGATCCGCCAAAGTCTCCAACACCGCGCATTCGCCTAGATGACCGGCTTTGCAGCGCGAGAAACGCTCCAGCTCTTGCTCAAGCCGTTGCAGTTTCGCGATCTTTTCCCGCAACGCCTTCAGATGGCGCGCGGCAATCTGGTGCGCATCTTCACAGCGCCGATCAGGATGGGCGCTCAGCTCCAGAAATTCGCGGGTGTCCTCCAGCGAAAACCCCAAATCGCGGCTGTGGCGGATAAAGGACAAACGCGCCACCCCAGACTGCGCATAGCGGCGCTGATTGCCGGCGCTGCGCTCGGGCGGGTCGATCAGGCCGATTTGTTCGTAATAGCGGATGGTGGGCACCTTGACCCCGGTTTTACGCGACAGCTCGCCAATCGAATACATCGGGCAGAAACCTCTTGAAGCTATAGTTACTAGAGGGATTATATACGCCCTGTCGAACGAATCAAGGAATGGAAAAATGGCAGAGCATTGTCACACGCATGAAACAAGCTGCGGCTGTTCGGGCAACCCGGTTTTTGACGGGGTTGACCCGCGTTACAAGCGCGTCCTGTGGTTGGTAATCGCGATCAACGCCGCGATGTTTCTGGTGGAAATGACCGCCGGTCGGCTGGCCGGATCACAAGCCCTGCAGGCGGACGCGCTCGATTTCATGGCCGACGCGCTGACCTATGGGCTGTCACTGGCGGTGATCGGGATGAGCCTGAAGCGGCGTTCGATGGCGGCGATGCTCAAGGGCACCAGCCTGGCGGCGATGGGGCTGTGGGTATTTGGCAGCACGATTTACCAAGTGTTCATTCTAGGCCTGCCCCGGGCCGAGATCATGGGCGGCGTTGGTTTTCTGGCGCTGGCGGCCAATGTGGCCAGTGTGTTGCTGCTGATGCGCTATAAGGATGGCGATTCCAATGTGCGCTCGGTCTGGCTGTGTTCGCGCAATGATGCGATTGGCAATATCGCGGTGATGTTTGCCTCGGTCGCGGTGTGGTGGACCACCAGCGCCTGGCCGGATCTGATCGTGGCGTTTGTGATGGCAGGGCTGTTCCTGCGCTCATCCCAGCTGATTTTGCGACAATCCTGGCAGGAGTTTACCTCGGGTCGGGATCTGGGGGCACTGGCCTCGCATGGGCACCACCACTAGGGACAGGATAAGCGCACCTATATGCTGTTGCCCGTGGCTTCAGACACCATGCCGGGGGGCATGCCGGCATGGAGGGTCGCTTCGGCCTCAGATGGTCTTCGCCAAGGGAGCGTAACAACAGTGCGGGTAATCAGCACACCCTTGCCGCATCCACCATCCTGCTCCCCGCCTCCGCGCGCAATCCGGACCAACGCCTTGCCGCCCGACACCGCCCTTTCCGGTCGTTGAGCTTGACCTTTTGGCGAATTTGGTACACTACCTGCCGCAGAGTAAAATGTAGGATTCTCATCAAACTACCCCTTATAGATTAT
>PDWJ01000867.1_pt1 | contig 41176 bp, 38 predicted proteins | sample 1430881 | NCBI WGS metagenome assembly PDWJ01 (sample SAMN01162460, study PRJNA174530) | Oral metagenome, whole genome shotgun sequencing project. | biome: Marine environment; feature: Marine mammal; material: Swab sample of the gingival sulcus; isolation source: swab sample of gingival sulcus...
GAATAGCAACCCGTTACGACAAGAGAGCCGATATCTTCCTGTCGGCAGTCTTCCTGGCCGCTGCCATCGTCTGGTGGACCAATTGAGTCCCGACCCTAATTCACCTGATATGTTATGCGGCGTTTCCACATCACGCCGAGTCAACGTAATGTCGAAACGCTTTAAAGCTTTTTAAAGCTTGGGGACGGCGGGTGGGGCGAATTGCGCATGCAAGAGCGTCACCCGCCGTCGAAACCATACCTTGAGGCTTTGCGCCAACTTCGTTGTCGACATACTCAGGTTTTGCGCCAACTCCGTTGTCGCGGGGGGCGGGCCTCGCTGCGCTCGGCCCGCCTTGCGCCAGGATCACAGCGGTTCGATATCTCCAAGGGCGCGCTGTGCGTGGAACTCACTCTCCCATGCCTCGAACCGCCCCTCTGTGATTGCGGCCCGCATCCCCGCCATGATCTCCTGAAAATAATGCAGGTTGTGCCAGGTCAACAGCATCCCCGAAATCATCTCCTGCGACCTGAAAACGTGATGCAGATAGGCACGGGAATAGTTTGAACAGGCCGGACAGCTGCACCCTTCATCCAGCGGCCTTGGGTCATCCGCATGGCGCGCGTTCTTGATGTTCACGACACCGCGCCGGGTGAACACCTGCCCTGTCCGACCCGACCGGCTGGGCAATACACAGTCCATCATGTCCACGCCCCGTTTTACCGCCCCCACGATATCGTCCGGTTTACCCACACCCATAAGATAGCGCGGCTTGTCCCTAGGCAAAAACCCTGGCGCATAGTCAAGACAGTCGAACATCGCCGCCTGCCCTTCGCCCACGGCCAGCCCGCCAATGGCATAGCCATCAAAGCCGATCTCCCTCAACGCCTCCGCGCTTTCCTCGCGCAGGTCCTGTTCCAACCCGCCCTGCATGATCCCGAACAACGCATGGCCCGGACGATCTCCAAAGGCATCGCGCGACCGCTGGGCCCACCGCATCGACAGCCGCATACTTTCGGCAATCCGATCCCGATCCGCAGGCAGCGCCGGGCATTCGTCAAAACACATCACGATATCGGACCCCAAAAGCCGCTGGATCTCCATCGACCTCTCCGGAGTCAATTCATGGCGCGACCCGTCCACGTGGCTTTTGAACGTGACCCCCTTTTCGGTCAGCTTGCGCAGACCGGCAAGAGACATCACCTGGAACCCGCCGCTATCGGTCAATATCGGGCGTTCCCAATTCATGAACCTGTGCAAGCCGCCCAGCCGGTCGATCCGCTCGGCCCCCGGGCGCAGCATCAGATGATAGGTGTTGCCCAACAGGATATCGGCCCCCGTGGCCCGCACGCTTTCGGGCATCATCGCCTTCACGGTCGCCGCCGTGCCCACGGGCATGAAGGCCGGCGTGCGGATGTCGCCCCGCGGCGTCGAAATCACCCCGGTCCGCGCCTTCCCGTCCGTTGCGTTCAACTGAAAAGATACCCGCTCCATCGCCCTGCCCTCTTTCACATTCCAATCGCAGTCAACGCGCCTCCTTACCTGTTCCGCACCCGGGTTGCCAAGCCTTGCCAAGCCTTGCCAGACCTTGCCAGACCGCAATTCCCGGCGCACAGTCAGGATCAGTCAGGATCAGTCAGGATCAGTCAGGATCAGGAGGAACGCGCGATGAAAGACAGGGATGAAAGACAAGGAATGAAAAACACCGAACCGCTGATCACCACAGACACCCAACAGGGCGTCACCACCCTGACCCTGGGCCGTGCCCCGGCGCACCCCCTGAACCGGGCCATGATCGACGCGTTGCACGGCGCGCTTGAACAGGCCATCACAGATGCGGAGACAAGGGTGATCGTGATCCACGGTCCCGGCCATATCTTCTGTGCGGGTCATGATCTCAAGGAAATCGCCGCCCACCGCAGAGACCCGGACCTTGGCGCGGCCTACCTGAGCGATTTGTTCACCGCCTGTTCGGCCATGATGGTCACTTTGGCCCATAGCCCGAAACCCACCCTCGCGATTGTCGAAGGCATCGCCACGGCGGCGGGGCTACAGCTTGTGGCCTCCTGCGATCTCGCCTTTGCCAGCGACACGGCAACCTTTGCCCTGCCCGGCGTCACCAATGGCGGCTATTGCACCACCCCTGCCGTGGCTGTGTCCCGCACGATTGCGCCCAAGCACCTGATGCGCCTGACCCTGTCGGGCACGGCCCAGGATGCGGCCTGGGCGCTGGCGGTCGGGTTGGTCAGCCACCTGTCCCCGGCCGACAGGCTGCTGCAAACCGCTCAGGACTTTGCCGCCACGCTCGCCGCACAGAACCCTGGCCCCATCACCCATGGCAAAGCCGCAATGCGCGCCCAACTGGAGATGCCCCTTGCCGAAGCCTATGCCCATGCCACGCCGGTGATGGTAAGCCATTTCATGGACCCCGCCCGGTTGAAGCTTGAGGCAAAGTCACGGTTTGCGGTCTGATTACGGCCAGATTACGGTATAGACATCGCGCGCTCTGTTTACGATCTGCCCTGCCCGACCGGGAAGCAGGCCCGGCAGCCACCCGGTGCCGCATCGGTGCGCGTCAGGCACCCCCCGTCTCCCGCTGCCTGGTCAAACTGTTAACACCGCCTCCCTTTACGGCGCTTTGCACTATCCTTATATGAAAGATCAGGAACTCTGAGAGGCTCGCACATGACTACCACCCCCGAACCGCTCGAAGGCACCCCTCTGATCGTGCCTTCGACCACTGACCACGCCCTGTACGATGCGGTTGTCGACGCGTGCCGTTCGGTCTATGACCCTGAAATCCCTGTGAATATCTATGACCTCGGGTTGATCTACACGGTCCAGATTTCGGACGAAAACGATGTCAGCGTGATCATGACCCTGACCGCGCCGGGCTGTCCGGTGGCAGGCGACATGCCGGGATGGGTGGCCGATGCGATTGCCCCACTTCCGGGTGTGCGCAAAGTCGATGTGGAACTGACATGGGAACCCCAGTGGGGCATGGAGATGATGAGCGATGAAGCCCGGCTTGAACTGGGTTTCATGTGATTATTCAACGCGCTGAAAGGCAAAGCTGATGTTTGGCACTCCGGGAAAACAGGCGGTCTCCATGACCCCGAGGGCGGCAGCGCAGATCGCCAGGCTGATGGAAAAAGAGGGCCATCAGGGGCTGCGCATCGGGGTGAAAAAGGGCGGCTGTGCGGGCATGGAATACACCATGGACTATGTGGACGAGCTGGACCCCAATGACGAGGTGGTGGAACAGGACGGTGCCCGCGTCATGATCGCCCCGATGGCGCAAATGTTCCTGTTTGGCACCCAGATCGACTATGAGGTTTCGCTTCTGGAATCCGGGTTCAAATTCAACAACCCCAACGTCACCGAAGCCTGTGGATGTGGCGAGTCGATCAAGTTCGAGGGGATGTAACGGCTCCCTGCCTTGACCCCGCCGCCATGCGCGATTACACCCTTATTTCAAAGGGATAAGGAGGCATGATCATGCGGCGCAAACTGGCGGCAGGCAACTGGAAGATGAACGGGCTCAAGGCGGATTTGACCGAGCTTGAAGCTTTGACCGTCGCCCACCCCTCGCCCGGTGTCGACATGCTTCTCTGCCCTCCTGCCACTCTGATTTCGGCTGCTGCGGCCCATGCCGGGGACGCGCTTGCCATTGGGGGGCAGGATTGTCACCCTAACGTAAGCGGGGCCCATACGGGCGACATCTCGGCCCGGATGTTGAAGGATGCCGGGGCCAGCGCCGTGATCGTCGGCCATTCCGAACGGCGCGAGGATCACGAGGAAAGCTCGGAAATCGTCCGTGCCAAGGCAAAAGCGGCACAGGATCAAGGGCTTATGGCCATTGTCTGTGTCGGTGAATCGCTGGCCCAGCGAGAGGCGGCGAACACGCTCGACATCATCGCGGGGCAATTGTCCTCTTCGATCCCCGACAGTTCCACCGCCCTTAACCTTGTTGTGGCCTATGAACCGATCTGGGCGATTGGCACCGGCAAAATCCCCACCCTCGCCCAGATTGGCGAGGTGCATGATTTCATCCGCGCCCGGCTTGAACGCCGTTTCGGCGCAGGCGTGGGGCGTGGCGTGCGGTTGCTCTATGGCGGGTCGGTCAAACCCGGCAACGCCGCCGACATCTTTGGCGTACCCAATGTGGATGGCGCGCTGGTTGGCGGTGCCTCGCTCAAGGCTTCGGATTTCTCGCCTATTATCAAGGCGTTGGAAGCAAGCGCCTAAAGCGGCGTTTCCAGTTCTTGTTGGATCACGGCAATAGCCGGAAACGCCCACACGCCTGATATGTTGCACGGCGTTTCCACATCACGCTGTGTCAACGTAATGTGGAAACGCTTTAAGCTCAGAACACCACGTTCATCATCACCATCGACACCACCAGAAACAGGACGGTCATGATCCCGCCCGAGCGGACAAAGTCGGTGACCTTGTACCCGGCGGGCCCCATGATCAGCGCGTTCACCTGGTGGGTTGGGATCAGGAAAGAGTTGGAGGTGGAAATCGCCACGGTCAGCGCAAAGATCGCCGGATCCCCCCCTGCGGCCACGGCGATGGGCACCGCCAGCGGCACCAGCAACACGGTTGCCCCCACATTGGACATCACCAGGGTGAACACGGTCGCCAACACGGCAATCCCGGCCTGAAGCCCCCAGAGCGGCCAGCCCTCCAGCAACACCAGCACGTGTTGCGCGATCCACGCCGCCGTGCCGGTATTCTGCACCGCCTGCCCCAACGGGATCAGCGAGGCCAAAAGGAACACGGTCGACCAGCTCACCGCCTCATAGGCTTCGTCCACGCGCAGCACCTGGGTTGCGATCATCCCCGCAGCGCCAACCAACAGCGCAAGAGACAATCGTATATCCGTGAAAAGAATAAGGAAAAGCGCCACCGCAAAGAACAGCAAAGCCCAGCCGACCTTGGTCGGACGAAGCTCCTCGCGCGGGAAATCGCTTGTTACCACGACAAAATCCTTTTCCCGCGACAACCGCGCCAGCGCATCCCAAGTGGTAAAGGACACCAAGGCATCTCCGGCCTGAATCGGGATCGACAGGATGTCATCGGCATGATGCTCCGCCGTTTCCACAAGGGAATGGGTTTCGCCGCCCCGATGCACCGCCAGCAATGACAGACCATAGGTGCGCCGCATGGCCAGTTCCAACGGGGTTTTTCCAATCACCCCACTGTCAGGGGGCACAACCACCTCGCCAACCCCAGCCACGGTTGGGGCGAAGTCTTCGGCAAAAACCTCAAGATCGTCCAACGGCTCAAGCCCGTACCACCCGGACACTTCCTCGATCACCTTGCGCCGCCCCAGCACGGCCAGACGACAGGGGGTTTCGATCCGTGTATCCACCGGCGGTGCAAACCAGCGTTTATTGCCATGGGACGAGCCGACAATATAAAGGTTATGGGCCTGCATGATATCGCGAAACTTCTGTCCTTCCAACAGGTTACCAGCAGGAATGACCACTTCGACGATATCCGACTTCAACCCGTAAGCACGTTTGAGATACCCCTTGACCGACTGCCCCGACGCGCCTTCTTCATGGGCAGCACGGCTGGGCAACACCCAGCGGCCAAACAGCATGAAATAAAGGATCCCGGTCAGCACAAGGCACAGCCCCACCGGCGCGACCGAAAACAGGCCAAAGGTCTCCATCTTCTGTCCCTCGGGCAATGTCGCGTTAGAGGCCAGGATCAGATCGTTGAGCAAAATCAACGGCGAAGAGCCCACCATGGTCATGGTCCCGCCCAGAATGGCACAAAATCCCATGGGCATCAAAAGCCGCGAAAGCGGCAGGCCGGTACGCACCGAAATCCGGCTGACCACAGGCAGAAACAGCGCCGCTGAGCCGACATTCTGCATGAAGGACGAAATGAACCCGACCGAGCCGGAGATGATCGGGATGATCCGCGCCTCGGTCCGCCCGCCATAGCGCAGAATCAAAGCCGCCACCCTGGACATCAACCCGGTGCGGTCCAGCCCGGCCCCAAGGATCATCACGGCGATGATCGAAATCACCGCGTTCGAGGAAAACCCGTCAAACAGATGCATCGGATCGGCCAACCCGCCAAGGCCGGGGATCTGGCTGAGTAGTCCCAGCAGGACCATCATCAGAATGGCGGTAAAATCTATGCGGAACAGTTCGGTTATGAACAAGACCACCGTCAACGCCAACACCCCAAGAACCGCCATCATTTCAGGGGTCAATGTCAGCGTTTCCATGGCGGTCCTCCGTCTATTCGTCCCCCCATGCTATTGTGCGCACCGAATTTGTCCAATTTTTTTCCGCGACTTGGAGCGGGATGTTCAGACGAAACCCGTCACCACCTGACGCGCCACGGCCCGCCGTCGCCCCCCAGATCATGCAGCGCCCCTACGCTGAACCGAAACGGCCTGAACCAAAACACCCTGTGCCCCCCTGACGTGGCACACGCAAAAAGGGCGCACCGAAACGGTACGCCCTCTTCGTTATAAACCGTGCGCGGGTCTACCTGGTTATGATCTCCGGCCCCATGAAGGTGTTGGGCAGGAAGGTCGACAGCCATGGGATATAGGTCACCATGATCAGGAAGACGAAGAGCACGGCCAGGAACGGCAGCGCCGCCCGCACGACGCTCATCATCGGCATACCCGCGACACCCGAGGTGACGAACAGGTTCAACCCGACCGGAGGCGTGATCATCCCGATTTCCATATTCACCACCATGATGATGCCCAGATGGATCGGGTCGATGCCCAGTTCCATGGCAATGGGGAACACCAGCGGTGCCACGATCACCAACAGGCCCGAAGGCTCCATGAACTGCCCCCCGATCAACAGGATCACGTTGACCACGATCAGGAACATAACCGGACCAAACCCGGCATCAAGCATCGCCCCCGCCACCTGTTGCGGGACCTGCTGTTCGGTCAGAACATGTTTGAGGATCAATGCGTTGGCAATCACGAACAACAGCGTGACGGTCAGCTTGCCCGCCTCGAACAGCGTGTGTTTGGTGTCCTTGTGAAACAGCGCGGTCACAATCGCCTGTGGTTTCCTGAACAGGCTCACATTCGCCTCGCCCTCAGCAGTCGAAAGCGGCCCCATATCCTTGTACACAAAGCTGGCGATGAAGAAGGCATAAACGGCGGCCACGGCGGCGGCTTCGGTAGGGGTGAATATCCCGCCATAAATCCCGCCAAGGATAATAACGATCAGGAACAGCCCCCAACCGGCCTCGCGACCCGACTGGAAAATCTCGCCCCAGCCAAGCCATTCGCCCTTGGGCAGGTTCTTGATCTTGGCAATGGCGTAAATCGTGATCATCAGCATCAGACCGGCCATCAGGCCCGGAATGACACCGGCAAGGAACATCCGCCCCACCGACACCTCAACCGAGGCGGCATAGACCACCATCACGATGGAGGGCGGGATCAGAATGCCCAGCGTCCCCGCATTACAGATCACACCGGCGGCGAATTCCTTGGAATAGCCCACCTGGCGCATCCCCGCGATCACGATTGACCCGATGGCCACCACGGTGGCCGGGGACGACCCGGACAGGGCGGCGAACATCATACAGGCAAACACGCCCGCGATGGCAAGACCACCGGGCAAATGCCCCACACAGGCGATGGAAAACCGGATGATCCGGCGCGCCACACCGCCCGTGGTCATGAAGCTGGACGCCAGGATGAAGAACGGAATGGCCAGAAGGGTATAGTGCCCCTCGAACGCCTCGAACAACGTCCCCGCCACCGACGCCATGGTCGCATCCGAGAACCACAGCAGGAACAGGATCGAGCTGAGACCCAAAGCCACCGCAATCGGCACCCCGATCAACAGGAAGCCGATCACCATGGCAAAAAGCAATGCGACGGTCATTTCGACATCTCCTCATCCGCGTCCGCATCCGTATTCGCGGCCCGCATTTCTTCCAATTCGTCCTCGACCTCGTGGCTGGCCACCAAACGGTCGATCCTGCCCTGCCAGACCTGCACCGCCACCTGGGCAAAACGATAGGTCAGCAACAGCATCGAAACAGGCAACACCAGATAGGGAATGACCTTCGGCATCTTTTCATAGGCCTCGCCGAAATTGATCATGTCTTCAAGGAAACGCAACGCGCCGATCATCGGCACATCCTGCACCTCGTACCAGGCCTGATCCTGGAAATCGGCCACGAACCCCGTGGGGAACCAACGCCCCGACGTGGGGGGCAACCCGGCAAAAACGGACCAGTAATCATAGGCACCCTTGACCAGCAAAAGCGAAAAGACAAGGCAGCAGGCCACCGAGATCAGCGCCAGGACTCGCCGCGCGGCGGGCGGCAGCATGTTGATGATGGCGTCCACCCCCAGATGGCTATGGGTCTTCACCGCATAGGACGCGCCCAGCAGAACCAGCCAGGCAAACAGGAACACAGTCGCCTCAAGCGCCCAGAGAATATTTGAATTGAACCCGAACCGGGCAATGACATTGGCAAATGTGATCGCGGTCATCAGACCGATCAACAGCGCGATCAGCGTCTCTTCGGCCCTGTCGATGATGGATGGTGTGCGCTCGTGCATGTCTTGTCCCCCTCTCGCTCCTGTTTTGTCTTTGAAAAAGGGCGGGCCATTGTCGCGGCCCGCCCGTTTGTGTTGCCGTTGGAACGTCGCTTACTGGCCCATGTTGATCTTCTGGGCCGCGTCGATGTTTTCCTGGCCCACGTCACCGGCGAATTTCTCCCAGACCGGCTTCATGGCATCAACCCAGGCCTGGCGCTGTTCGGCATCCAACTGGCGAATGGTGCCGCCCGCGTCGATGATCGACTGTTTGGCCGCTTCGTTCACGGCAAAGGCTTCGGCGTTGCGGGTCTGGGTCACTTCCTTGAGAATGCTCAGGAACTGATCGCGCACATCGGCATCCAGGCTGTTGAGCCATTTGACATTGGTCACAACCAGATAGTCGATGATACCGTGATTGGTTTCGGTGATCCCGTCCTGAACCTCAAAGAACTTCTTGCCATAGATGTTGGACCAGGTGTTTTCCTGCCCGTCCACAACACCCTGTTGCAGCGCGCCATAAACTTCGCTGAACGCCATTTTCTGCGGGCTTCCGCCGATGGCTTCCATCTGGGCAACCAATACGTCCGAGCTTTGAACCCGGAACTTCAGCCCGTTGGCATCGGTCGGATTGATCAGCGGCTTGTTGGCCGACATCTGCTTCATGCCATTGTGCCAGAAGGCTAGCCCCTGAAGCCCGCGGCGCTGCATTGAATCCAGCATCGCCTGACCGCTTTCGCTGTTCTGAAACGCATCCACGGCGTTGATGTCCCTGAACATGAAGGGCAGGTCAAAGAGACGGAACTGTTTGGTGAACTTCTCGAATTTCGAAAGCGACGGCGCGGCCAGTTGCACATCACCCTGCAACATGGCTTCCAGAACCTTGTTGTCATTATAAAGGGTCGAGTTGGGGAAGACTTCCAGGCACATCTTGCCGTTCATCTCTTCGTTGATCCGCTTTTCAAGCAGCGACGCGGCAATCCCCTTGGGGTGCTTGTCGGTGTTGGTCACGTGGCTGAACTTGACAACGATCTCGCCATCGTCACAGGCGCTGGCGGTGGCAGCGGTCGCGGTGACACTCAGGGCCAGCGCGGTGGCGGCAGCAGTCAGAAATTTCATAAGGGTATCCTCCCGTTAGACTTGGATGCGCCATGCTTACATCCCTGTGATCTGGGCTCAACCCCCGTCGGAAAAGAAGCCAACCCCGATAGATTTTTCCATTAATTTCAGCATTCTACCCATGCGCCGCGCACAAACCTGCCATGCGAAATTGCGGAATTCTGCGGAAATTCACACAGATCACCCCCCAACCATGAGAATTTCCGCACAGCCTGAACCAGCGCGAATCCCCCATCATCAGAGCATAAACCATCCTAGGGTCCGGGGCACCGCCCCGGTACAACCCGACCGCACCAGGCTCAGCGGCGAAAATCCTCGGGTTTCAACCCATACCGGGCGAGCTTGTCGTAAAATGTCTTGCGCGGCAGTTTCAGCCGAACCGCCGCCGCCGCGCTGGCCCCGACCGCCACCCGCGCCCCAACCCGGCCGCCGGACGTTTGGCAAAGGGTTCCTGCCCCACCTCTGACATCAGATGGATCACCTCGGCCACCTTGGAAATCCCGCTGCCCACAGGGCCGGTGACCAGCACCTCGGCCCGGGTCGCGGCCACGCCAAACAACATGCGCACCGCCAGATCCATCCTGTGCTGAGCCATCCAGCTTTCATGCCCTATGTTTATCGCACTCCGCCGCGAAGCTGAATCATCTTTCGTCGTCAGAGATCAAAGATTTCACCGCGCACGGGGGGCGAGGTCTGAAATCACCCGGCGCGCAGGCCCGGGGGCGTGCCGGACCAGGGCGCTCCCGCCCCTTCGACAGAGCGGTCCTGTGGACCGCGCGCCAGCGGGTTGGGCGTGGCCTCGCTACGCTCGGCACCGGCGCTCTCCCGCACGGGTTTTGCTTCACTTGCAACGCGGAATAGCGTTTTATGCAACCGATGCAGAAGTTCACCCAATCCCCGACCAACCCTGACTTTGTTCAGAATCCCTATCCGTTCTACGACCGCGCCCGTGCGACCGGGGACCTGTTTCACTGGACCGACTACGGCATGGCCTGTGCCGTGTCACACAGAGCCGTGCACGCGCTGTTGCGCGACAAGCGCCTTGGCCGCGCCGTTCCGCCGGAATTCGCCCGCCCCGTGCTGCCCCATCTCGCACCGTTTGAGGCCATAGAGCAGCATTCCATGCTGGAGCTTGAGCCCCCGCGCCACACGCGGTTACGTGGCCTTGTCCTGCGCGCCTTTACATCGCGCCGCATCGCCGCGCTCGGCCCCGACATCCGCAACCTTGCCCAAGAGCTGATCGACGCGTTTCCCAAAGCCCGGCCCTTTGACCTGCTGCCCGCCTTCTGCGCGCCTCTGCCCGTGCGCATCATCGCCCGCCTGCTGGGCGTGCCCGAAGACATGGCCCCGCAACTCCTCACCTGGTCCAATCGCATGGTGGCGATGTACCAGGCTTCGCGCACGCCCGAGATCGAAACCCGGGCCGCCGCCGCCGCGCAGGACTTTGCCGATTTTATGCGCGGCTATATTGACCAGCGCCGCAGCCGCCCCGCCGATGATCTGATCACCCACCTGATCGCCGCTGAGGAACAGGGCGAAAAGCTTTCAACCGACGAGATGATCACCACCTGTATCCTGCTGCTCAATGCCGGGCACGAGGCAACGGTTCACAGCCTTGGCAACGGGGTGAAATGCCTGCTAGAACATGGGATGGGCCGGGCCTCGCTCAACCCGGATACCGTCGAAGAGCTTTTGCGATTTGATCCGCCGCTCCATATGTTCACCCGCTATGTGTACGAGAATGTCACCCTGTTCGGACATGACTTCCGGCGCGGGGATCAAATCGGCCTGCTTCTGGCGGCGGCCAACCGTGACCCTGCGCGGTGGTCCGACCCCAACCGTTTCGATCCCACGCGCACACGCCATACCCAGCACGGGTTTGGCGGCGGCCTGCATTTCTGTGTTGGCGCTCCGCTTGCGCGACTCGAACTTGACATCGCGCTGACCACCCTGTTTGAGCGCTGTCCCAACCTGCGCCTGACCAACTCGCCCCGCTACGCCAACGCCTATCATTTCCACGGTCTTGAGCGACTGGAGGTCACGACATGACACACCCCAACAGCTCTCGCGTCACGCCAGATGTCACGTGTAAAAACTGCGCGCGGAAGCGCACAATCTGATTGAAGGGCGCGTGCGGTTTCAGATGCGCGCCAGAATTCAGCCGAAATTACCGCCCCAGCGGCAGGGCGACGCTGGCCTTGATTTCCTCCATGGACAGCAACGCGGTCACATTGTGCACCTTCATCTCAGAGATCAACGCCTGATAAAACTTGTCATAGGCTCGCGCATTCGCCACCCGGACCTTGAGGATATAGTCGATATCCCCAGCCAGCCGGTGCGCCTCCTGCACTTCATCACGCTCCTGCAACGCCTTGAGAAACGCCGCCTGCCACGCCGCATCATGTTCGCTTGTGCGGATCAGCACAAAGAAACAGGCCTCAAATCCCAACGCCTCGGCATCCAGCACCACGGTCTGCTGCCGGATCACCCCCGCCTCGCGCAATTTCTTCACCCGGTTCCAAACCGGTGTCTTGGATGACCCGACTTTCCGGGCAATTTCATCCAGAGATTGTGCCGCATCCCGTTGCAGTTCCGAGAGAATTTTTCGGTCTGTTTCATCTATCCGAACCGACATTCGCTATTTTTCCTGTTTGCGTGAACTTCGCCCCTCCCCCGCTTGTCGCGTGGGATATATTCCCCTATTTCCCACAAGGTCTGGCGAATAACCAGAACATTTTCCCAACCTATAGGCCACGAACAGACATCGCCAGACGCCTCACCATCAAACACCTCAAGGACCGTGACATGCCCAATACACCAAACCAACAGGTCGTCACCGCCAACGCTTTGGCCGATAGCAACGTTGCTTGTCTTTCGCATACGAACAGCTGGGGGCGCGACATCGCCCTGCGTATCTGCGCCGCCGCCGCAATTGCCGCCCTGTAACCAGCCCGGAATTTGCGCCAGATCAAAGACGCAACACAGATATACCTTCTAAACCCTGTCCAACCTGATAAGGAGGGAGCATACCCCCGCACGCCCCGAAACGCACCCGAAACACATAGGACCGAGTTAAGCCCCGTGACCGATACATCCGCCCCCACAACCCCGGCCCCCACAACCCCAAAAGTGCCCACCCTGCCCGACGCGCAGACCGTGACCGAGGTTCAGCATTACACGGACCGCCTGTTCCGCTTCCGCTGCACACGGCCCGCGTCGCTGCGCTTTCGCTCAGGTGAATTCGTCATGATCGGTTTGATGGGTGACCCGGACCCCAGGACGGGCAAACAGAAACCCCTGTTGCGCGCCTATTCCATCGCCTCCCCCTCCTGGGACGAAGAGTTGGAATTCTACTCGATCAAGGTGCCCGACGGCCCGCTGACGTCAAAGTTACAGAACATCAAGGTGGGCGATGAAATCATCCTGCGCCCCAAACCCGTGGGTACGCTGGTCCATGACGCGCTGATCCCCGGGAAACGGATCTGGTTCTTTGCCACGGGCACGGGCTTTGCCCCCTTTGCGTCGCTCCTGCGCGAACCCCAGACCTATGAGGATTACGACGAGGTGATCATTACCCATACCTGCCGCACGGTGGGCGAGCTGACCTACGGACGCGATCTGATCGACGCGCTCAAAGAGAACGAATTGCTTAACGAGGTGATTGGCGAAGGCTTCTGGAAGAAGATCAAATACTACCCGACCACAACCCGGGAAGAGAGCCCCAAGATGGGCCGTATCACCGACCTGATCCGCTCGGGCGAAGCCTATAAGGACCTCGGTGTCACACCGCTCTGCCCCCAGAATGACCGGGCGATGATCTGTGGCAACCTGGCGTTCAATCTTGAACTCAAAGACATGCTGGAAGAGGCTGGGCTGGAAGAAGGTGCCAACTCCAAACCCGCCCAATACGTGGTGGAAAAAGCCTTCCTGGATTAACTTTTCCCGCCTGTCTTGTGCATTGTAAACGGCCCGGGCCCCTGTCCGGGCCGTTTTCATAGGATATTTCCACAAGCGAATACACGTCAGAACGATCACAGGCACAGAACCAAATCAAAGAGCGAAAGAGGTATCGCAAAAAGGTACGGTGCCGCGCCCCTTTTGCACGTCCCGCCCCAATCCCGGTCTCCCTCGCAATCGCGCCCCCGGCGATGGCTGGCGGGATAGCCCCCGGGCAAACCCGCCAAGGGAGGGCGGGTGGACCATCGCCGGGGGCGTACAGGGGGCGCTCTGGGGCGCACCACGAAAAACCCCCGCTCGACTACTCGGGCGGGGGTTTCAACTTCAACGATCCGGCAGGATCTTACATGCCAAGGGCCGCTTTGACCTGATCCAGAACGCCTTGCAGAAGCTCCGGGTTGTCCTTAACTTTTTCCAGGCCGGACTTCAAAAGCATCTTCTTGGTGCTGCTAATTTCGGAGCCGTCGATCATCTCGATCACCTTGTCCATGCTGAACCCATCCGCCGTCAGCAGATCGGCCAGACCACCCGCAGCCCCGGTTGCAGTACCTGTCGCAGCCGCTGCAGCATCACTGGCCGCGTCTGTGACTGCAGTTGCTGCACCACTTGCCGCATCAGCCGCCGCTTCTGCTGCACCACTGGCCGCGTCGGTAGCCGCTGCTGCTGCACCGCTCGCAGCGTCGGTAGCCGCCTCAACAGCGCCCTGCGCCGCTTCCTGAGTGGCCGCAGCTGCCGCAGCAGCTTCCTCGGCAACCGCCGCTGCTGCGGCTTCCGCTGCTGCCGCAGCTTCTTTCGCCGCCGCTGCCGCGGCCTCCTCTGCGGCTGCCGCTTCCGCAGCGGCCTGTGCTTCGGCTTCCGTCGCCGCTGCTGCGGCTTCTTCGGCGGCTTTCGCCGCAGCTTCCTCAGCGGCCTTGGCTTCTTCGGCGACCTTAGCGGCCGCTTCTTCGGCGGCTTTCGCCGCAGCTTCCTCAGCGGCTTTGGTTTCTTCGGCGGCCTTGGCGGCTGCCTCTTCTGCGGCCTTTGCTTTCGCTGCAGCCGCCTCTTCAGCAGCTTTCGCTGCTGCTGTGGCTTCCTCGGCGATTTTCGCCGCCTGATTGGTCGAATAGGCGTAATACCCGCCACCAACCACAACCGCCAGCGCAACAACCCAAACAAGGTTTTTCATAATTTCAGTCCTCTACAGTTTTCCGTCACAGGGGACGACAGTACTACCAATCTGTGAAATGTCGCACCCGGACTTGAGACACAAGGGGAAAAACAGCACCATTATACCACATTATACAACGATTCCCGCTTGAAACCCAACCGGCCCAAGTTTATCTTTGGGCCTCAGATCTGGATCGAAAACCATTGAAGGAACAAAACCATAGCTCGCAGACCTCACAACGCGCCGCCCCAACGTGACACTGGCCCCCGGGTCAACGACCGCATCCGCGCCCCCGAAATCCGGCTAATTGGCGCAGATGGCGAAAACGCCGGTGTCGTCTCTCCCGCACGTGCGCTTGAAATGGCCACCGATGCCGGGCTTGATCTGGTAGAGATTTCACCCAACGCAAATCCGCCCGTGTGCAAGATCATGGATTTTGGCAAATTCAAATATGAACAGCAAAAGCGGGAATCCGAGGCGCGCAAGAAACAGAAGACCATCGAGATCAAAGAGGTCAAGTTCCGCCCGAACACGGACACCCACGACTATGACGTCAAGATGCGCAATGTGGTCAAGTTCCTGGAAAATGGCGACAAGGTAAAGGTCACCCTGCGATTCCGTGGCCGCGAAATGGCGCACCAAAATCTGGGCCGTGAGCTGTTGGAACGTGTGGCCGAGGATACCAGGGAAATCGGCAAGGTGGAAAACTTCCCCAAGATGGAAGGCCGCCAGATGGTCATGCTGATCGGGCCGCTCCCTCAGAAGTAAACCGACCGCCTTTGACAACGCTCCGCCTGATCGCGGGGCGTTTTTCTTTTTACGACTCTGCCCTGACGCTTAAAACCTCATACGGCTCCTGTTTCATTGGACACTCTGATTTCAGGCCGCGCAGAGCGCGATTCGGTCTATCGGGCCGAATGCCGGCTTGAGATGACCGCGCTGGAATGTGCGCCGTCCGCCCTTGCCAGGGCACAACAACTGGCCAAAGAGCGAGGCTTTGACATGCTTGAGATACATGCACTCCGTAAACATGTAACCCTCAGAAAACGGCGCTCTGCCCGCGTCGCCCCCCAAAGCGATTCAACAGACCCTCAGATCGGCGCGCCCTAAAGCGTCCTGCCAAAAACCTGAAACACGGGTTTTTGGCAGGACGCGCGAAATACATAGATGTCGCGCTGCGTTCGCCCTTTTCCCTGTCTCAGGTTAAAGGTCGAACGCTTTAGCCAGCAGCCGCCGCCGTGGCCACGGCCCGGCGCGTCATGACCCCGACAAGATGGGCGCGATAGGTGCCCGATCCGTGCAGATCGCTGATCATCCCATCTGCATCCGGGGCCATGCCCTCCAATGCGCTGGCGCTGAACTCACTGGCCAGAACCGCCTCGGCCGCGCTCCAGCGGAAAACGCCCGCTTCGCTGGCCCCGGTCACTGCCACGCGCACACCATCTTCGGTTTTCGCCACGAAAACCCCGACCAATGCGAACCGACTCGCGGGCTGTTCGAACTTCTCATAGGCCGCAGCTTCGGGAATCGGGAACTTCACTGCAGTGATGATTTCACCCTCTTCCAACGCGGTCTCAAACAACCCGGTGAAATAGGCATCCGCTGCGATTTCGCGGCTGTTGGTGATGATCGTGGCCCCCAATCCCAATGCCGCCGCCGGGTAACAGGCGGACGGATCGTTATTGGCAAGAGATCCGCCAATGGTGCCGCGATTGCGCACCGCCGGGTCGCCGATATGCCCGGCCAGCACCGACAGGGCAGCAATCACCCCATGGGCGGCCACATCCGCGTGACAGGTCGCCCCGCCCACGGTCACATCCCGCCCGGCGACGGAAATCCCCTTCATCTCGTCAATGCCACTCAGGCTGACTAAAACCGACGGCGCGGCCAAGCGCTGTTTCAACGTGGGGATCAGGGTCTGCCCCCCGCCCATCGCCTGCGCCTCGTCCGTGCCCAAGGCCGCGACCGCCTCGGCCACCGTTACGGGCCGCTCAACATCAAATTCATACATGTCTCATCCTCCAAAGCCTTGGTGACCCCGACAATCCGTGTCCCGAACCGCTGTTTGCACCTGACCATAAATTTCCAGGGAAACGCGCGGGGCTGGCCCCGCGCGCGCCCTCTCAACCTTTGCCCTGCATCGCCGACCAGACGCGCGCGGGCGACAGCGGCATATCAATATGGGTCACGTCATGCCCCCCCGATTGCAACGCATCCACAACCGCATTTACCACCGAAGGCGGCGACCCGATTGCCCCGGCCTCGCCACAGCCCTTCACCCCAAGCGGGTTGTGGGTACAGGGCGTCTGGCAGGAATGATCGACCTCGTAAAACGGCACATCATCGGCGCGCGGCATGGCGTAATCCATGTAAGAGGCGCTGAGCAATTGACCATCCTCGTCATAGACACAGTTCTCAAGCAGCGCCTGCCCGATCCCCTGCCCAATGCCGCCATGCACCTGGCCATCAACAATCATCGGGTTGACGATATTGCCGAAATCATCGGCCGCCGCGAACCGTTCGATGGTCACCTTGCCGGTCTCCGGGTCCACTTCAACTTCACAGGCATAAGCCCCTGACGGGTAAGTAAAGTTCGCCGGGTCGTAAAAGGCGGTCTCCTCCAGCCCCGGTTCGATATCCTCAAGCGGATAGTTGTGGGGCACATAGGCCGCGAGGGTCACATCGCCCCAGGCCACGGATTTATCCGTACCGGCCACGCTGAACTGTCCGTCCTTCAATTCGATATCCGCATCGGACACTTCCAGAAGATGCGCGGCGATCTTCTTGGCCTTGTTGATGATCTTCTCGGTGGCGCGCACCATGGCCGATCCTCCCACAGCGAGAGAGCGCGACCCATAGGTCCCCATCCCCATCGGCGTGTTGGCCGTGTCGCCATGGACGATTTCAACCATGCTTTCGTCAATGCCAATCATGTCGGCAATCACCTGCGGGAACGAGGTTTCATGCCCCTGCCCGTGGCTGTGGCTGCCGGTCATGACCACCAGCCCACCAGTAGCATTGACCCGCACGGTTGCACTTTCATAAAGCCCCGCACGCGCGCCCAGCTGTCCCACAAGGTTCGAAGGCGCGATGCCACAGGCCTCGATATAACAGTTGATACCAAGCCCGCGCAGCCTGCCTTGGGCCTTGCTCGCCTTGCGCCGCGCCGCGAACCCGTCGCGGTCGATCATCTCTTCGAGCCTGTCCATGGTGGCATGGTAATCGCCGGTGTCATATTCCACCGCCACAGGCGTGGCATAGGGAAATTCGGTGATGAAATTCTGGCGGCGCAGAGCAACCGGATCCACCCCCAGCTCGCGCGCGGCCTTGTCGATGACCCGCTCCAACTGAAAGGTCGCCTCGGGCCGCCCGGCCCCGCGATACGCATCCACCGGCACCGTATTCGTGAACACCGCCTTGACGTTCACATAGATCAGCGGGGTTTTGTAGTTCCCCGCCATCAACGTGCCATGCAGCCATGTGGGCACCGACGGCGCAAAAGTCGACAGATAGGCCCCCATATTGGCATAGGTATCGGTGCGCAACGCGGTGAAATTGTTGTCTGCATCCAAGGCAAGCTGGATCGTGGTGACATGATCGCGCCCATGGGCGTCGGACATGAAAGCTTCGGACCGGCTTGCCGTCCATTTCACGGGCCGGTTCACCGCCTTGGCGGCAAACGTGCAAAACGCCTCTTCGGCATAATGGAAAATCTTGGTGCCAAAGCCCCCGCCCACATCTGGCGCAATCACGCGCAGCTTATGCTCCGGGATCCCCAACACGAAGGCCCCCATAAGAAGGCGGATCACATGCGGATTCTGTGAGGTGGTATAAAGCGTGCTGTCATCGGTGGCGCGGTTATAGTCGCCGATTGCCACGCGCGGCTCTATCGGGTTGGCCACAAGTCGGTTGTTGCGCAACTCCAGCGTGGTCACATGGGCGGCCCTGGCAAAGGCCTCCTCCACCGCTGGTTTGTTTTCTTCAACAAAGCCCCAGTCGTAACACAGGTTGCTCTCAAGCTCGTCATGCACCCTGGTCGCCCCGTCGGCCAGCGCGGCCCTCATGTCAACCACCGCGGGAAGCTCGTCAATGTCGGCCTCAATCGCCTCGGCCGCATCGCGCGCCTGCGCGGCGGTTTCGGCCACAACGGCAGCATAGGGGTCCCCCACATGGCGCACCTTGCCGATGGCCAGCACCGGATGCGCGGGTTCCTGCATCGGCTTGCCATGCCTGTCAGTCACTTCCCAACCGCAGGGGATTCCGCCCAGTTCGGCAAAATCCGCACCGGTGAAAATGCGGATGACACCGGGCATGGTCGCCGCGTCGTCGGTGTTGATGCTGTTGATCGTGCCATGGGCCAGATCCGAGCGCAGAAAATGCACATAGGCCTGACCATTCACATTGATATCATCGGTGTAATTGCCGGTTCCGGTCAGGAACCGCACGTCTTCGCGCCGCTTGGGGCTGGCGCCGATGCCGCTATCCTTTGGCATGGGTATTCTCCTCCCTTGGGGGTGATCCTTTCCTGTTCCACCACGCCTCCCCGCGTGGCCGAACCCGGATCTTATTCCGCCGCGATGGCGCTGACGTCCTGACCGCTTGCGGCCATGATCGCCTTGACGATGTTGTGATACCCGGTACAGCGGCAGATATTGCCTTCCAGATAATCGCGGATCTCGGCCTCGGTCGGTTTGGGGTTGTCTTGCAACAGCGCCGCCGCCGACATCACCATGCCCGGGGTACAGAATCCACATTGCAAACCGTGGTGATCCTGAAACGCCTGCTGGATCGTGTTCAACGTGCCATCGGACGCGGCCTGACCCTCGATCGTGGCCACCTCTGCGCCTTCGGCCTCGACCGCCAGCATGGTGCAGGATTTGACCGCCCTGCCATTCACATGGACCACACAGGCCCCGCATTGGCTGGTATCGCACCCCACATGGGTGCCGGTCATGCCCAGAGTTTCTCGTAAAAATGTGCTAAGCAAAGTGCGTCCTTCGATGTCGCCGGACACGGGTTTGCTATTCACGGTCATGGTGACCTGTGACATTGGCTCCTCCCAGATAGATTTTTTGTTATCTACGAGGGTGAGTTAAGCACGGGTTTTGCAACTTGAGAACCCGGAATTTTTTCAAATGGCCGAATATCCTAGCGATACCGCACGCAGGATCGAAGCAGGATCGGGGCGAAACCGGATCAACTGACCCCGCCCTTTCGCCCCTTGCGGGGCATGGGGCGGCTGGGCATTTCCTTGAGCAATCCCCCGACCCCCATGGCCGCGATATCCTTGTTACCCACATCGATGCCACAGGCCATTCGCGACAGCACCCAATCGGCCCCGTTCAACGCGGGCGACCGTGCGCAGCCGGGCAACCCGATCACCGGACGCTTGCGAAACTTTCCTGTAAACAACAGGTTACCGGGGTCCACGGGAATCCCGAACCGCTTGACCCTGCCCCCCGCTGCACGCAGCGCGCTTGGGGCCACATCGTCAAGATCGCTGGTCGCCGATCCGGTCAGGATCAGGATCATCTCGCCCTGGGCCACCGCAATCGCCTCGGCCAATGCGGCGGCGTCGTGGGGCACCGTTTGCGTGTCGACAAGCGTGATTTCCAACGCCGCAAGCCGGTCCTCGATCGCCTTGCGCCCCTTTTTGCCCGGCCCGCCGGGGATTTCGGTGATGATCAGGCTGGCATTGCGGTACACTGGCCTGGCAAGTCGCATCGCGCCACGCGCATGGGCCACGGCGCGGGCCACATCGGCCTCGGGCACGGCATAGGAGATGATCTTGACCGTCGCCACCATGCCGCCTTTGGCCATCTGCTGATACTCAGGCACCGTCGCCACGGTGATCAACGGGTTGACGCGGTTCAGCTGGTATAGCTGATCCGCCTTCATATCCACCACCCCCGCCGCGTGGGCAAAAACATTCACGCGGCCCGTGAACGCCCGGCTGAGCCAAAGCCCGTCTCCGCCCGGGTCGGCCATCAAAGCGGCGGCGATATCGCGGGCGGCGGTGTCTTCGTGGCAGTCCCCGGCATCAAGCCGAGCAACGGTGACGGTCTCGATCCCCGCCGCGCGCAACCGTGCGATATGGGCGACCTCCAACACCTGCCCCTTGCGTAACCGCCCCTGTTGGACGGCAACGGAATGGGCAAGGATCGTCCCGGCGGCCTGTGTGATCGGAACCTCGCCGAACCTCATGCGCGCCCCCGCAAGACCGCCGTGACCTGCGCCAGGATCGCAACCGCGATTTCCGCCGGACTGGCCGCGCCGATATCCAACCCCACGGGGCCGTGGATACGCGCGATCTGCGCCGCAGACAGCCCGGCGCTCTGCATCCGCTCAACCCGCTTGGCATGGCTGCGGGTGGAGCCCAGCGCGCCGATGTAAAAGACCTCGGTCCCAAGGGCCGCCTGCAAGGCAGGATCATCCAGCTTAGGATCATGGGTCAGCAAAACCAGAGCCGTGCGGGTATCAAGGCCAAGCGCGACCACCGCCTCGTCCGGCCAATCCTCAAGGATCGTTTCTCCCGGGAACCGTGTTTCGGACCCGAAACTGGCGCGGGGTTCGATCACAACGGGGTCATAGCCCGCGATCCGCGCCATGGGCACCAATGCCTGCGCAATATGAACCGCACCCACGATGATCATGCGCAGGGGCGGATTGTGGATGGTCACGAAATCGCCGTTCTCTTCAAATCCCGACCGGTCCATGCGGAACCGCTCTTTGTAACCGTCCTGCTCCAAACGGCGGGAACCGTCGGCGGCGCTGACCACGGCGACGGGCGCGCGCGCGGCCCGCGCCGCGACAAGCTCTTCCAGCACGGCCACCGGCAAAACCGCGCCGACCGGCTCCACCATCACCCGGATCGTCCCGCCACAGGCCAGCCCCACGGCAAAGGCATCGCCATCCGAAATCCCGTATTCCAACAGGCGCGGCGCGCCGTCCTTACAGGCCTCGATCGCCTCAACCACCACCGCGCCTTCCACACAGCCGCCCGAAACCGACCCCTCGATCTCGCCTTCACCGCTTATGGCAAGCTGGGCCCCCACACGGCGCGGCGCGCTGCCCCAGGTTTCCACCACAGTGGCCAGCGCCACCGCTTTGCCCGCGCGGTGCCAGTGCAGCGCAACCTCGGGAATACTGTCAAACCGATCCATGATGCCCCTCCCTCTTGCCTATATAGTGGCGTACCACGCGGAGGTTGCAAGCCCCGGAAACATCAAACGGCCCACCCGGATCGCTCCGAAGGGGCCGTTCCCAATTCTTTCAGGCAGATATTTCAGGCAAATCTTTCAGGCAGAAGCTACTCCGCCGGAGCAATCGCCTCGCCCTCCCCGCTCAGACGCTCGGGCAGGGCAAAGGCAACACCGATGAACACCAGTCCCAGAACGATACCAACAAGATCACCGGACATGGCGAACACGCCATCATACTTGGCCCCCGGCACGGTGCCCAATGTCACCTTGCCCCCGGCCAACTTGTCGAGCAACCCGCTGGCTTTCCAACTGGGATAGGTCACCATATAGGCGGCGGCACCCAACAGGCCGCCCGCGATGAAGAACAGCGCGTCCTTACGCCCCGACGCCGCAGCACAGACACCCGTACCGGGGCAATAGCCCGACATGGCCCAGCCCGCACCCAGAAGCAGACCGCCGATGAACACGCCGACATAGGCGGTCTTGACGCTCATGTGACCGACATCCACCAAACCGGCCATCTGTCCGGCAAACATCAACACCGACCCGGTGCCGATGGCCAACAGGATGGTTTTCATCAGGTGCAGGTTGGTCAGGGTCAGCATTTTGCCAATCCAGTTGGGGTTGGTCGCCCCGATCCGGTCCAGCACCGCGCCAAAGGCAGCGCCAATCACAACCGCGAGAATGATCGAATTCATGGTTCAGCCCTCCTTCTTGTACATGATCATGGCCACCGGCACCGCCGCGGCAAAGGCCCCTGCGGCAAAGATATAGCCCGAAAGCGACGTCTGCATCATGCCCGACATCATGTGACCCGAGGTGCATCCCCCGGCCAGCCGCGCGCCGTAAAGCACGACAAACCCGCCCACAAAGGCCATTGCATAGCGTTTCATCGGTGTATCGCCGAAATTGGCGTACCAGATCGCCGGAAGGCGGCGCTCATCCGCTGAAACCCCACCCCGCGCCATGGCCGACAGGAACGCACCCACCATCATGGCAAGAACGAAAACAAAGCTGTAATTCAACGGGTTAGATGCGTTTTTGGCATATTTCCCGTTGGACTTGGCCATATAGGCGTTGGTCGAGGTATAACCCTCGTCCGTTTGAGTGATGAAGCCCGGGCTGACCGCGTCGGCCACGATCCCGTCCAGAATGACAAACTGTGTGCTGACCCCGATGGGTTTGACCAGCAGCACAGCCATGAAGAAGACAAGACCCAAAAGGACCCCGCCGATTTTCCAGTTGAGTGTCATGCGACTCTCCCTCCTGTGTTTCAGACTGGCCTATCATATGCTTATCTTGGAATTTAAAGTTATGATCTATGTCAATCGACAGGATGGCGGTTGGAGCGGCAGGATGGGGAGGATTGACAAACCAAATCCCGCCATTTCGGGGCCAGGAACAGATGTTACACGCGTATCTATTCCCATGCACATCAGAAATCGCACCCCGAACAGAAGGTGGCCGAGGTTTTTCTGCGCCACACCCCGCTCTCTTCCGGCCCGCTCGGGGCCGATGGCAAGCCGCTGATCTATCCCAACGCGCCCGCGATCGTGGTCACCCTGTCCCTTCGCCTGCGGTCCTATAGCTGACCGGAGCTTCCTGCTCTACCGCCTGCCGGACTGACACATGCGGCCGAGGGGCTCACCCGGCGTTAAGAGCCGCCATCAACCGCTGTTTCTCGCCCATGTCATCGCTCCGCGATATAACCTCGGCCAGTTGTTCCAGCGTCGCAATCGAATGCCCCGCGCGAAAGCTGTCCACATGGGGCAGCATGGCCCGAATGCCCTGGGCCTTTGGGGCGAACCCGTCCCAGCGCAACAGCGGGTTGAGCCAGATCAGGCGGCGGGCCGAAAGGTGCAGCCGTTCGATTTCATGCCCAAGGTCGTGATCGGCGTCCCGGTCCAACCCATCAGTGATCAACAGCACCACAGCACCCTGCCCCATAACACGGCGCGACCAGTCGCGGTTAAAGGCGTGAAGACTCGCCCCAATGCGCGTGCCCCCTTCCCAATCCTGCGCTTCGGCGCCGGCAGCGGCCAGGGCGGCGTCCACGTCGCGCGTGGCCAGGTGGCGGGTAATATTGGTCAGCCGTGTGCCAAAGGTAAAGGCATGGACCCGCGCCCAGCCCGCCCCCTTCTGGTTCGCGACGGCGTGCAGGAAATGCAGCACCATGCGGCTATATTGGCTCATGGACCCGGAAATGTCGCACAGCACCACAAGGTTGGGCCAACGCTGGCGTGGTTTCTTCAACGCCAGCTCGCGAAGCTCTCCGCCGTGACGCAACGCCCGGCGCAGGGTACGGCGGAGGTCGATCCAATGCCCCGTCACGCAGGCCTGAGCGCGCCGGGACGGCAATGGCCGGACCGGCAAGCGCAACCGCGCCAGCATCCGTTTGGCTTCGGCGATTTCAGCCGTGGACATCTGTTCGAAATCCAGACTGCGCAGCCGTTCCTCTGACGACATGGTCTGGCTTGCGTCGATTTCCAGCTGGAACTCCTCTTCCGCCCCTTGCGGGTCGGCCTCGGAATTCGACATCCCGGCCCCGTCCAGCACCGCCTCTGCGGCGCGTTTTTCTGCGGCTTCGGCCCGCCGCTCTTCCTGGACCCCGCGCACCGCAGGTAGCATGATGGCCATCATGTGCTCCATATAGCGCGGGTCGCGCCAATAGAGCCGGAACACCTGGGCAAAAACCCGGCGGTGTTCGGGGCGGGTCACGAAACAGGCGTGCAGCACCCAGAAGAAGTCCCGCTTATCGGTAAAGCCCACCGCCTCGACCGCGCGAATGGCGTCGATCACCCGCCCCGGTCCGATGGGCAACCCGGCCTTGCGCAGCGCCCGGGCGAAATGGGTGATGTTGTGGGTCAGGCGCGGGTTTTCCGGCAGGTCGAGATCGGGAAGCGTTGCCATGGTGTCATCGGCTGGGGGTTACCCCCATCCCCCCAGGATATACGGGATATATATGATCAGATGAACGCTCATGCCGGGTCCAGACTTGCGCGGGCCTCGTCCAGAATGCGCTTGGCCTCAGACCCCTGCAGCCGTGCTATATCGTCCTGATATTTCAGCACCGCCCCCAGCGTGTCGGCAATCACCTCGGGACTCAAGCTCAGAACATCCAGTGCCAGCAGGCATTTGGCCCAGTCAATGGTTTCCGCCACACCGGGTTTCTTGAACAGATCCTCGGTGCGCAACCGTTGAACAAAGGCGACCACTTCCCGGCTCAGACTGTCCGCCGCCTCCGGTGCGCGCGCCTGAAGGATTTCGAGTTCGCGGGGGAAATCCGGGTAATCCACCCAATGGTAAAGACAACGCCGCTTCAGCGCGTCATGCACCTCGCGCGTGCGGTTCGAGGTCAGAATCACAATGGGCGGTTCCGGAGCCCTGATGGTGCCAAGTTCCGGGATTGTCACCTGAAAATCGCTCAGCGCCTCCATCAGGAACGCCTCGAACGGTTCATCCGTGCGGTCCAGTTCGTCAATCAACAGCACCGGTGCGCCGCCGGGCTGTGGCTGCATCGCCTGTAACAAGGGGCGCGCAATCAGGTAGTCTTCGGTAAACAGTTCGGCCCCCAAAAGATCCCGATCGGCCCCACCCGCGGCCTCTGCCGTGCGAATGGCGATCATCTGTTGGGCGAAATTCCATTCGTAAACCGCGGACCCCGCATCCAGCCCTTCGTAACACTGCAGCCGGATCAGACGGCGGCCCAGCATCGCCGCCAGCGCCTTGGCAATTTCGGTTTTGCCCACGCCCGCCTCGCCCTCCAGAAACAAGGGCCGACCCAGCCGCAACGACAGAAACACCACCGTCGCCAGCGCGCGGCCACAGACATAGCCCTCCTGTCCCAGCCCCTCCTGCACACGGTCAATCGAGTCAAACCTGTCCATCCTGCCCTCCCTCTTGCCTGCATCAGCGCATTGCAACACGCCAAGGTCAAACCCTTTATGGGGCACCATGGGTCGTCATCTGTCGCCCGTTTGTTTCAGTTTTGGCAAAAATAACCCACGGCGCGTGCAAACATTGACGTTGATTCACCGAAATGCCATTATTTTCGGAAACAATAACGCGCAAAGAGACCCACGAAACGGGTCCTGCATCAAAGCGGGCGTCAAGGCGGGCAGAAATATGACAACAGCATCCGGCAAAACGGCGGGGGCGTGGTGATGCGGATCACGGCGGTCACTTGTGTGAAAAACGAAGGTCCGTTCCTTTTGGAATGGATCGCGTTCAACCGACTGATCGGGGTCACCGATCACCTGTTTTACTCCAACGATTGCAGCGATGGCACCGACCGCTTGCTCGACGCGCTGGCCAAACGGGGGCTGGTGCACCACCTCCCCAACCCGGCACAGGGGCGCAATTACCAGATGGAGGCATTGAAGCACGCCAAGTCCCGGGAAATCGTGACCGAGGCCGATTGGGTCTGGATCGCCGATGTGGACGAGTTTCTGAATATCCACGTGGGCGATCACACGATCCCCGCGCTGATCGAGGCCTGTGGCAATCCCCAGGCGATTTCGATCAACTTTCAATTCTTTGCCAGTGGCGATGTTGAAGCCTTTGCTGACAAACCGGTGATCGAACAATTCACCCGCTCGCATAACCCCGACCTGTGGTGCGGGGAAACCGCGATCGAGGTGAAGTCGCTGATGCGTCACGATTTTCCGCTTCAGTATTTCGGCGCGCATCGCCCGTTTTTCCGGAACAAACTGCCCCCGAAAAAGCGCCCCTCCTGGACCGATGCGTCCGGGCGCGATGTGCCGCACCGTTTCCTTGTGGCGGCCAATCCCCGGCGCATTCGGAAATTTCCGGCGCGTGGCGCGCGCAGTTTCGCAACGCTCAACCACTATGCGCTGCGCTCGCTTGACAGCTATCTGGTCAAAAACGATCGCGGAGATGTGAACCGTGAAAACCGCGCCTTTGACGACACCTATTGGCGCGAACGCAATGATGACGCCTTTCTTGACATCAGCATCCACCGATATCTTCCCGACCTTAAAAAGGCGCTTACTAAACTCAAGAAAGACAAGAAAATCAAACAACTGCATGACGAAGCTGTGGCAGAACATAAAGCCAGACGCGACGCGCTTCTGACGCAACCTGCCTATCAGGAGATGCGCGATCAGCTGCGGACCGCCTCCCGTCTTCCGCCCCAGGAAGAGGAGATGCTGATCGAGCTGGGGCTGGCCTCTTGAGCCGCCTGATCGTCATCAACCTTGGCCTGCCGAAATCGGGCACCACCACGCTGGCCCATGCCCTGCGCAAGGCGGGGTTAAAGGCGCTGGACCATCGCATTCGGCGCAAGGATACCGAGAATACGGATCTGCATGGCCGCTTCGTGGCGGGTCAGATGTATCACGGCTATTTCAAATCCGGTGACCCGCTTGAAACCCTGTCGGAATTCGACGGGTTCGGGGAAATCAACCTGATGCGGCGCGGCCATTCGATCTGGCCCCAAACCGACTGGGAGGTGATCCGCGCCCTGCGTGACCACCACCCCGGGGTGCGCTTTCTGGCCTCAAGCCGCGACCCGATGAGCCAGGCGCCGTCCATGCTGCGCTGGTCCGACATGAGCACAACCCGCCTGCCCCGGTCCAGCGTTCCGGGGCTGCCGCGCGGCTATGGTCAGACCACCCATGAACGAGCCCGGTGGATCAAGGGGCATCACGACTTCCTGCGCCAGGTGTTCCGGGATGCGTCGGATTTTCTGGAATACGATGTGGCGGATCCCGAAGCTCCGGCCCGGATCGGGGCGTTTATCGGGCGCTATCTGCCCTGGTGGGGGCGACTGAATGCCAGCTCCAATAGCAAACCGGCGAAACCTGTGAAACACAATAAAAACCCCCACAACGACCCCAAGGTGGCGTAATGCGTATTTTCCTGCATATCGGAATGGAACAGGTGGGCGCGCCGCGCCTGCAACAGGTGTTGGATGCCAGGCGCGAGCAGTTGATCGGCAAGGGAGTGCTGTTTGCCCGCTCGCCGGGGGGCAAGAACCACACCCGGCTTTACATGGCCGTAACCGACCCGTCCCATATCGATCCTTTGCGTTTCAATCGCGGCTATATCACGGGCGCGGCCCAGCAGCAGTTGTTGAACGAGGTCGCCGCGAGGCTTGCACGCGAGGTGGAAACCCACGCCCCGGACACGCTCATCCTGTCGGCAAGCCAACTGGGTGGCTCCTTGGTGAACCCGACCGAACTCGAACGGTTGAAAACTCTTTTGTCCAATCTCTCCAGTGATATAAAGATAGTTGCTCATGTTGACGAACAGGCCCGGCTTTTGGTCCGTACCTATGGCGAACAGGTGCTTGAAGGGCGCGCCTCGGGGCTGGAGCTTGAACTTGAACTGGCGGGCAGCGCGGACTGGTGGGACGACGCCTTACTGGATGCACACAAGATCGACCCGGTGGCCGGGCAGTTCCTGGAAACCCAGACCCCGCCCTTCTGGCTCGACTATGCGCGGCTGGTCCGGCATTGGGAAAATGTGTTTGGACAAGGCTCTGTCGCCTTGCGCCCCTATGACGCCGACACGTTTTATGGCGCGGGAATCATTGACGAAATCCGCGCCGCCTTTGAGATTTCCGATAGCATTGGTAAGGCCGAACCGGTGCCCGCACCGGCGCCCCCCTCCGCGGCCTGGCTGGCGCGCGGGCGGCAGTTGAATGAACTGCTGCTCAAGGTGCTGGGCCAACGCAAACGCATCCTGCCACGTCAACTGTGGCGCCAGTTCATCAACGAACTGGCGATTGACGGCGACCCGATCAAACCGGGCAGCCTGTCGGCGGTATCCAAATCCTTTGCCGATATGAACAAGCAACTGGTCAAGGATCACCCGGCCCTGACCGCCGCCACTTTTAAACGTGACCGTGCGCTAAAGGACTGGGAAGAGGCCGACCCCGGCAACGGCTACCGCGCCTCGCAATACCTGCTCAGCTTCATGTGGCGCATCGACAAGGCCACGCGCGAAGCGAAAAAGGCGCGCATGGCCGACCTTGACACACTCAAGGACGCTCCCAACAAAAGCGAGGCGCGCCCGCACGGGAGCGACAAGCGCGCGCGCCCCCCCAACAGCGCAAACGGCGCAAACGGCGGCCTCTCCCCCACCGCCCGGAAAATCATGCCCCCTCTGGCACAGCAGAATTTCGAAAAGCTGCGCGACAGTTCCTTTGCCCCCCATAACCGTATGGGCGCGGTAAACGAAGAAGAGCTGGCCGCCGCCTATACCGAACTGCCCCCACGCAAACTGCCCGATGGCAAATCCGGCAATGTCATCGTCGGCTGCATGAAAAACGAAGCCCCCTATATTGTCGAATGGGTTGCCTATCACCGCGCCATGGGGGTCGATAACTTCCTGATCTACACCAATGACTGTTCCGACGGCACCTCGGAAATCCTGGATCGGATACAGGAGATGGGCGTGCTGCAACACCGCAATAACGACAACTGGAAAGGCAACTCGCCCCAGCAATACGCGCTGAACCAGGCGTTGAAAGAGCCGGTGATCGTCAATGCCGACTGGATCATTCATATAGATGTGGATGAATTCATCAACGTACGCACCGGCAACGGCACGCTCGACGATTTCTTCAAGGCCGTGCCCGATGCCACCAATGTCGCCATGACCTGGCGGCTGTTTGGCCATAACGGTGTGACCGACCTTTCCGACGAATTCGTGATCGAACAATTCGACACCTGCGCCCCGAAATTCTGTCCCAAACCGCATACCGTGTGGGGCTTCAAGACCATGTTCAAAAATATCGGCGCGTATGAAAAAATCTCCTGTCACCGTCCCAACAAGCTGGACGAAAGCTTCAAATCCCGCGTGAAATGGGTCAACGGGTCGGGCAAGGACATGACCCGCGAAGCTGCGGAAAAGGGCTGGCGCAGTTCCAAGAAATCCATCGGCTATGACCTGATCCAGCTGAACCATTATGCCCTGCGCAGCGCCGAAAGCTTCCTGATCAAACGCCAACGGGGCCGCGCGCTGCACGTGGACCGTTCGATCGGGCTGAATTACTGGATTCGTATGGACTGGTCCGATTTTCGCGACATCACGATCAAACGCAACACCCCCCGCCTGCGGGCCGAATATGACCGGCTGATGGCCGACACCGAGTTGCGCAAATGGCATGAAAAAGGCCGCGCATGGCATCGGGCCAAGGCCGACGAGCTTCATGCCATGCCTGAATTTCAGGACCTGTACCAACAGGCGCTGGAGGTGAAATTAACAGAAACAGAACGCGTCGCCTATGCGCTGGCGCTGGATATGGAGAGCTAGACCCATGGACGGACCGGTAGAAGCCAAACCGAAATTCATTCGCTCGCGCGGATTGCGCATTCCCAATGATCCGCAATTCATCCGCCCCAAGGTGCGCCGCGCCCTGCGGGAAAACAATTACGAGGCCAAGGAATGCGACGCCATCCTGCGCGCGGTGAATGACGGTGACACGGTGATGGATCTGGGGGCCGGGATCGGCTATGTGTCCACTCTCGTGGCCCGAAAACGCAAGCTCAGGGCGATCCACAGTTTCGAAGCCAATCCGCTGTTGATTGATTTTATCCGTCGGGTCCACGCGGTGAACGAGATCGAGAACGCCACCGTGCACAATACCGTGCTGGCCCCGCGCAAGGGTAAACCGGTAGAGTTTTACGTACGCTCCAACTTCCTCGCCTCTTCGCTGAACAAGGACAGCGCGCCCGACATCATCTCGACCCACCAGATTGAAACCGCCGGTATCAACACGGTGATGAAAGAGATCAAACCCGACGTGCTGATCTGTGATATCGAAGGGGCCGAAGCCGACCTGTTCCCGGCCATCAGATATACCAGGCTGCGCGCCGCTATCGTGGAACTCCACCCCCAATGGATCGGACAAAAGGGCGTTCAGGCAGTGTTTGACGCCATGCATAACGTGGGTCTGACCTATTACCCCCGCTGGTCGAATGCCAAGGTCGTGGCCTTCCGCAAAGGATGGTAAACCCTTGAAATTCCTTGCGGTCCTCACGGTACGAAACGAAGCGGCCTATCTTCTGGAATGGCTGGCTCATCATCGTGCCGTGGGGTTTACCGATTTTCTGGTCTATTCCAACGACTGCCAGGATGGCACCGACACCATGCTGGACCGACTTGAGGCGCTTGGCCAGTTGACCCATGTGCGCAACGACGGCCCCCATCACAAGGGCGGCATTCAATTCACCGCGATGAAGCTGGCCGACAAGCACCCGCTGGTCAAGACCGCCGATTGGATCCTGACGCTGGATGCGGATGAATTCGTGAACATCCACTTGGGCGATCACACCCTGCCCGCCCTGCTCAGCGCCCTGCCCGAGGCCACCGCGATCACCCTGACATGGCGGCTTTTTGGCTGTAACGGGATCGCCCGGTACCGGGACGCGCCCGTCACCGAACAATTCACCATGGCCGCGCCCGAAGTCATGCACTGGCCCTGGCGCGCCTCGATGTTCAAAACCCTGTTTCGCAACGATGGCACCTATCGCAAACTGGGCGTCCACCGCCCCCGCAACCCTGATGAGTCGCGGATTGGCGCGGCGCGGTGGTTTGATGGCCATGGCCGCGAGTTGGAGTCGAAGTTCCACAAGGGCCGGATATTTTCGCCCTATGGCCGTCCCAATACCGGACTGGCCCAGATCAACCACTATGCCCTTGGCTCGATGGAAAATTTCGTGATGAAAGCCGCCAGGGGCCGCGCCGTGCATTCCGATCACATGATGGGGCTGGATTACTGGGTCGAACGCAATTTCAATGTGGTCCGGGATGTGACGATCCAATCCCTTGCCCCCGCCCGGACGACCGGGCTGGCCGCATTGAAAGCGGATGCCGAATTGGCGTCTCTGCATGACGATGCCGTGGCCTGGCGCCATCAAAGGTTCGAGGAACTGATGCTTGATGAACCTTTCCGCGCGCTCTTTGGTCGCCTGCTGCAAACTCCATCTTCCCAGCCTCTGCATCCGAACGCCGCCCGTTTCCTGACCCGCTATGCGGTCCGGGGTCGGGCCCGCGCCTCGACCGAAATCCTGCTCGATCCCCCCGCGACTGGCTGACCCGACCCGGCAAACTCCCCTAAAACCCCACGCCTTTTCCGCAATTTCGCCCGATTTCGCGCCTAACTCTTGTTCCCAAACCATCAGAACCGGGGCCGGACAGCGGCACCAAAAGGGCAAAGAGCAAACGCGATGCAAGACACGCCGAACACATTCGATACGCCGCTGGCCGGGCTGGGCAAAGCCGACTGGCTGACCCGTCTGGCCGATATCGCCGAACACCGGGGTCATTTCCAACCGCTGGGGCGCAAGCATCTTGCAACCTTTGTGGACGAAGGCGCAACCCTTCTGGTTTCGTTCGAAACCATTCAGGGCATTCGCACCCTGTCAGACACCGCCCAACCGCTGGGCTGGGAACTGACGCGCGCTCTGGGCTGGTCCTCGCTTTCGATCATTTCGGAAGGTGACACATGGTTCCGCGACCGCGCCGTGTTCGGGTATTTCGACCGGTTGATCGACGACGGGTTTTTTGAAGAATTCGAGCGGGTTATCTTTTACGGCGCGGGCCCCTGTGGTTATGCGGCGGCGGCTTTTTCCGTGGCCTCGCCCGGTGCCACGGTTGTGGCTATCCAACCCCAGGCGACGCTGGACCCGCGCGTCACCGAATGGGATGACCGGTTTGTTGAACTGCGCCGCACCTCGTTCACCGACCGCTATGGCTATGCCCCCGATATGCTGGATGCCGCCGACCATGCCTTTGTGATCTATGATCCCGAGGTCGAGCTGGACGCCATGCACGCCGCGCTATTCACCCGCCCCAATGTCACCAAATTCCGCGCCCGCTTCATGGGCTCTTCGATCCAGTCGGAATTGCTGGATTTGCAAATCCTGTTTCGCCTACTGGCCAAGGCCGGCAACGACAAACTGGATGTGCAAAGCTTTGCCACACTGATGCGCGCGCGGCGCAACCACCCGCCCTATCTGCGCGGGCTACTGGCCGCACTTGATCGCGCCGACCGTCCTTACCTTGCCACCATGATGTGCCGTAACATTTTGAAACGACAGGACAACGCCCCCCGCTTTGCCCGCCGTCTGGCCCAACTTGAACGCGAAGCCAGGGACGGCAATATCACAATCCCCCCCGCACGACCCTGAAACGCGGCCCCGGAACGCCTGTACCCTTTTTTGCGCCCGTGGCCGGGCACCCTCTGGGAATCGCTGCCGTTTTGAAGTAAGCGCCACAGCATGACCCAAAGCATCACGATCCGCCGCCCCGACGACTGGCACCTGCATCTGCGCGACGGCGCGATGCTGGCCGGTATCCTTCCCGAAACCGCGCGCGACTTTGCCCGCGCCATCATCATGCCCAACCTGGTGCCTCCGGTGGTGACCGGTGCGCAGGCGGCGGCCTACCGCGACCGTATCCTGACCGTGATGCCGGAGGGCGCGGATTTCAAACCGCTGATGACGCTTTATTTGACCGAAGACACGGATCCCGAAGACCTCGCTGCCGCCCATGCCAGCGGCCTGATCACGGCGGTGAAACTTTACCCGGCCGGGGCCACGACCAATTCCGCCAGCGGGGTTGCGAATTTCGACAATGTCCGCGCCACGTTGGACAAAATGGCCGAAATCGGCTGTCCGCTCTGTGTGCATGGCGAAGTCACCGATGATGACATCGACATTTTTGACCGCGAAGCGGTGTTTATCGACCGCGTCCTTGACCCGATCCGCCGCGCCACGCCGGAGCTTCGCGTGGTGATGGAACATATCACCACCTCCGACGGGGTGGACTATGTGAAATCCAACGACGCCGGGCTTGGGGCCACGATCACCACCCATCACCTGATCATCAACCGCAACCACATCCTCGTGGGCGGGATCAAACCGCATTACTACTGTCTTCCGGTGGCCAAACGCGAAACCCACCGTCTTGCCCTGCGCGCCGCTGCCACCTCGGGGGATGCCCGTTTCTTTCTGGGCACGGACAGCGCGCCCCATGCCGATCCGGCCAAGGAAAGCGCCTGTGGCTGTGCGGGCTGTTTCACCGCCACCAACACCATGGCCCTGCTCGCCCATGTCTTCGAAGAGGAAAACGCGCTTCACAACCTCGAAAGTTTCGCCTCGCTCAACGGCCCCGGCTTTTATGAACTGCCGGTGAACGACGCCACGCTCACCCTTACCAAATCGGACGCACCAACCGATTTCCCGAACAAGATCGAAACCGGCGCAGGCCCGGTCACCGTCTTTGCCCCGGGCTTCCCGGTGTATTGGGCCGTCGCCTGACCCTGAATATCCCGGAGGGGTCCGGGGGGAAGCCGCCGCCGCTCCCCGCTGCCCCCAACGCACCTCGCCAAAGGAAACCTGATCATGATCCCGACCACCTCTCCCGATCAATCCGAAATCGCCCGCCTCACGGCCCGGATGCTGCTTGAAATCGGCGCGGTGAATTTCAATACGGACGAGCCTTATACACTGGCTTCCGGCCTGCCCTCGCCCTCTTATATCGACTGCCGCAAACTGATCTCCTATCCCCGTATCCGCGCCACCCTGATGGATTTTCTGACCATCACCGTGATGCGCAACGCGGGGTTCGAAGCGTTTGACAATATCGCGGGCGGTGAAACCGCCGGCATCCCTTTTGCCGCGCTGGTGGCCGAACGCATGGCCTTGCCCATGACCTATGTGCGCAAGAAACCCAAGGGCTACGGCAAAAACGCAAGGATCGAAGGCGCGATGAGCGAAGGTCAGCGTGTCCTGCTGGTCGAAGACCTCACCACCGATGGTGGCTCCAAACTGTCCTTCGTGGATGCGATCCGCGACACCGGTGCCACCTGTGGCCACACGGCGGTGGTTTTCTATTATGACATCTTCCCGGAAACGACCAAAACCCTGGGGGATCACGGGGTTGATCTGCACTATCTCTGCACCTGGTGGGACGTTCTGGCCGAGGCCCGCGCCCAGGCTGCGTTTTCCGAAACCACCCTGGCCGAAGTCGAAAAATTTCTGAATGATCCGCGCAAGTGGCAGGAAGCAAACAAGAAATAGCGCCCGCCCCGACGAGACGCGATTTTTTTCACATCCGTCTGGGGATAACTTCATCCACAGAATCGGGCCAGACCTCGGATTTTGTGGATGAACCGCGCATCAACACCATATACGGACCACCACAGACCCATCACTGTTATCCCCCGGGTTATCCCGGCGGATATCCACAGGCATTTCCAGATAGTCGGCCCCGCCCCTATGGGCTAAACCCTGTGCATCAGGGACAACAACAAGAAAACCGTCAGGCTCATGACCGAAGTTACAAGTTTCAACCCCACCGGCGTCTCCACCGGAACCGAGATCGAAAACGCCGACACGGTGCCCCATTCCATCGAAGCCGAACAACAGCTTCTGGGCGCGATCCTGACCAATAATGATATTTATGACCGGGTGGCCTCGGTGATCGGCCCCCAGCATTTTTATGACCCGGTCCATGCCCGGATCTATGAAACCGCCGCCGCGCGGATTGCCAAGAACAACCTGGCCTCGCCGGTCACGCTAAAGGCGTTCTTCGAAGAGGACGATGGGCTCAAGGAACTGGGCGGCCCCGCCTATCTTGTCCGCCTCGCCGGGGCGGCGGTGTCGGCCTTTGCGGTGCGCGATTATGCCCAGTTGATCTATGATCTCGCCATCCGGCGCGAACTGATCACGCTTGGCGGCGATATCGCGACCAAGGCGGCCAAGGTGGACCTGTCCTCTGAACCCAAGGAACAGATCATCGAGGCCGAACAGGCGCTTTATCAACTGGCCGAACAGGGCCAGACCGAAAGCGGCTTTCAATCCTTCCTGAAAGCGGTGACCGAAGCAGTCCATGTGGCCAACCAGGCCTATGAGCGCGGCGGCGGCATGGCCGGTGTGTCCACCGGGCTGACCGATATGGACAAGATGCTCGGGGGCTTGCACAAATCCGACCTGCTGATCCTGGCCGGGCGGCCCTCCATGGGCAAAACCTCGCTGGCGACCAACATCGCTTTCAACGTGGCCAAGGCCTATCGCAAGGGCAAGCTGGCCGACGGCAACGACGGCGCGGTGGATGGCGGCGTGGTTGGCTTCTTCTCGCTGGAAATGAGCGCGGAGCAGCTTGCCGGGCGGATCCTAGCCGAAGCGTCAGAGATTTCCAGCCACAAGATCCGCCAAGGCGACATGGACGAAACCGAATTCCGCCGCTTCGTGGATGCGGCCAAGGATCTGGAATCCTGTCCGCTGTTCATCGACGACACGGCGGCGATCCCGATTGCCCAGCTGGCGGCACGGGCACGGCGGTTGAAACGGACCCATGGGCTGGATGTGCTGATCATCGACTACCTGCAACTGGTGCGCGGCACGTCGGATAACCGGGTACAGGAGATCGGCGAGATCTCCATGGGGTTGAAAGCGATTGCCAAGGAACTCAACATCCCGGTTATCGCCCTGTCCCAGCTAAGCCGTCAGGTCGAAAACCGCGACGACAAGCGCCCGCAACTGTCGGACCTGCGGGAATCCGGCTCGATCGAACAGGACGCGGATGTGGTGATGTTCGTCTATCGCGGCGAATACTACAAGGAACGCGAAAAACCCGATGACGACAATCTCGAAGCCATGGCCCAGTGGCAGGACGACATGGCCCGCCTGCATGGCAAGGCCGAGGTAATCATCGGCAAACAACGCCATGGCCCCATCGGCACGGTAGAGCTCAGCTTCGAAGCCCAGTTCACCCGTTTTGGTAACCTCGTCAAACCCTGGCAACAGGGCGGTGGAGACCAGGAGTTCTGATTTCCACGCCCCACGGCGTAAGTGTTGCGCCTATGCGCCCCCGACATCTCGGCGCGCCTGCATGCGGGGGTCGTGGCACACCTGAACAAGAATACCCCGGACCGGATCACCCATATCGCCGCCAATGCGCTGAACCCCGGCCTGCCAAAAGATCGGGCCGATATGGTCGTGTCGACCTTTGGCCTGAAAACCTTCAACCGAGACCGGCAAACCAGGCAGGCACAGCAAATCGCCCATTGTCTCAAACCACCGGGTGGCCATTTCGCACTGATCGAAGCCTCTGACCCAAAGAAATGGGAGCGGAATAGGGGCTGCGCCACCAGCGTCGCAGCTTACAAACCCCTCCTTCCCGCACAGGCTTGAAACCCGGGCGCTCCCGCCCATTGTGGTCACATCAAAGATGTGATCCTCATCGGTTGGGCCCGGCGCGTGCGCGGCTGTGCGCAACGCGCACAGCCGCGCACGCGCCCCCCCGCTCGCCGCAGGCGGTGTTTCCTGAAGGGAAACGCACCCCCCAATGCAACTCTCACTGCTCTCTTTCGGTTCATGCTTTCATTACCCCTGCTTTCCCCGTGCTTTGCCCACACCTCAGGCTGAACATCTGCACCCATCCCCCCCCTACGCTCCGTTTCATGTTCGCGATGGTCCGTATTTCCGCACGCCCTTATCGCCTCTCTTTCTGAGGCGCGGCGCACCGATCTTTTCAATCAGCGCACCCCGTCCCTCAAACCGGGCGGGTTCTCCCTCACCTTCTCCGCCTGCTTTTCTCTCAAAACCCAACCCGGAGAACCACATGTCCCGTCCCCACACCATCCGCCTCGCCACGTCACATGATGTCCCTGCCCTGCTGCCCCTTGTTCACGACCCTCGTGGCCCTGTCACCCACGGACGGCTGCATCGGCTACACCGTCCTCGTTCCTAAAGCGTTTCCGCATTACGTTGACTCCGCGTGATGTGGAAACGCTGCGCAACACAGCAGGGATGTGGGCGTTTCCAGCTCTTGCTGTAATCCAAAAATAGCTGGAAACGCTTTATCGCGCCGTTGGCTTCCAACAACGTCCGGCACGCGGGGTTCGTTTTGGCCTGCGCCTGACCTGATCCGCCACTGAAGCGGTCGTGATCCCGTCACTCCCCCACTTCCCCCTTGACCTCTGCGCGCCCGCATTCGACAAAGCGCCATGGCTACTGGTATTTTGACAATCGACCTCTCCGCCATCGTCGCCAACTGGCAGGCGCTGGATTCCGTTTCAACTGCCGAAACCGCGGCCGTGGTCAAGGCCGACGGATATGGTCTGGGTGCCGCCCGCGTGGCCCGGGCTCTTGCCCGCGCCGGAGCGCGCAAGTTCTTTGTCGCCGTGGCCGAAGAAGGTGCCGCCCTGCGCGAAGCCCTCGGGCCGGGACCGGAAATCAACATCTTTTCCGGCCATATGTCAGGCGACACAGACATGATCCATGACATGACCCTGACCCCGATGATCAACTCGGTGGACCAGTTGTTGCGCCATGTCGAAGCCCTGCCCGGCCACCCCTTTGGCATCCAGCTTGATACCGGCATGAACCGCCTCGGCATGGAACCCGCCGAATGGTCCACCCTGCGCGATATCGCCGTGGCGCAAAACCCCACCCTTCTCATGTCGCACCTGGCCTGCGCCGATGACCCCGGCCACGCCATGAACGCCCAGCAGCTCCAGACATTCTGCGAGCTGACCGATGGGCTCAACATCCCGCGCTCTCTTGCCGCCACCGGTGGCATCCTGCTGGGCAGCGCCTATCATTTCGACCTCACCCGCCCCGGCGTGGGCCTTTACGGCGGCTTGCCCTTTGATCAGGCCACCCCCGCGGCGCGGCTCGAACTCCCGGTGATCCAGATCCGCGACGTCGCCCCGGGCGAAACCGTCGGCTATTCAAATACCTGGCAAGCACAGGAACCGGCCACCATCGCCACGGTCAGCGCGGGGTATGCCGACGGGCTGATCCGTGCCATGTCGGACAAGGCCCGCCTCTATCACGGGTCCATCCCCTGTCCCGCCGTGGGCCGGGTCTCCATGGATCTGATCGGCGTGGATATCAGCCACCTGCCCGAAACCCCGCGCAGCCTCGATATCCTCTGTGATCACCAGACCGTGGACCATCTGGCCGAAGCCGCAGGCACGATCGGCTATGAAATCCTCACCTCACTGGGCGACCGCTATATGCGGCGCTATGCCTCCGCATGAGCCGGTCCATGCCCGTGACCCGCCCCCTTGCCGCTCTCGGAGCCACCGTGCTGAACGCGCTGGCCATGGTGGGCCGCGTGGCGCTCTTTGCGCTTGAAACCGTCACCCACCTGTTCCGCCCGCCTTTCTATACCCGCGAATTCCTGCACGCGCTGATCCAGATCGGTTGGCTCTCGCTGCCGGTGGTCGGCCTTACCGCCCTGTTCACCGGCGGCGCGCTGGCGTTGCAAATCTATGCCGGCGGCTCGCGCTTCAATGCCGAAAGCGTGGTGCCCTCAATCGTCGCCATCGGTATGGTGCGCGAACTGGGCCCCGTCCTTGGCGGTCTCATGGTCGCCGCACGGGTGGCCAGCTCCATCGCCGCCGAAATCGGCACCATGAAAGTCACCGAACAGATCGACGCGCTGGTAACGCTCTCCACCCACCCGATGAAATACCTCACCCTGCCGCGTGTGCTCGCCGCCACCCTGGCCGTGCCGGTGCTGGTCGCCGTGGGCGACGCCATCGGCATCATGGGCGGCTACCTCGTGGGCGTCACACGGCTCGACTTCAACGCCGCCGCCTATCTCAAGAACACGGTGGATTTCCTTGAAACCTGGGACGTCGTGTCCGGCCTTGTCAAAGGTGCCGCCTTCGGCTTCATCATCGCCACGATGGGGTGTTACCATGGCATCCATTCTAACCGCGGAGCCCAGGGCGTGGGCCGCGCCACCAAATCCGCAGTCGTTGCCGCCAGCGTGCTGATCCTCGCCGCCAACTACCTGCTCACCGAACTGTTCTTCGCGGCATGACCCCCCGCCTTTCATCTTTCCCGACATATTCCGGGGTTTGGGGCCGCACCCCAAAGGTCCCGCCCAAGACCAAAGACCGCGCGCCATGATCACCCTCGACAACGTCCATAAATCCTTCGGCCCCAAACGGGTTCTGCAAGGGGTCAACCTGACCATCCCGCGCGGCTCTTCCATGGTGATCATCGGCGGCTCGGGCACGGGCAAATCGGTCACCCTGAAATGCGTGCTTGGCCTTATCACCCCCGACACCGGCACCATCACCGTCGACGGTGCCGACATCACCCGCACGGACCGCGATGCCTTCCTCGCCCGGTTCGGCATGTTGTTTCAGGGCGGCGCGCTGTTTGACTCTCTGCCGGTCTGGCAGAACGTCGCCTTCCGCCTGCTGCGCGGCGCGCTCAAACGGCCTAGGGACGAAGCCCGCGACATCGCCATCGAAAAACTGCGCCGGGTTGGGCTGAACCCCGAAACCGCCGATCTGTTTCCGTCCGAACTCTCGGGAGGGATGCAAAAACGCGTTGGCCTGGCCCGCGCCATCGCAGCCAACCCCGAAATCATCTTCTTTGATGAACCCACCACCGGGCTTGACCCGATCATGTCCGGGGTGATCAACGAACTGATCCGCGAAATTGTGGTTGAAATGGGAGCCACGGCCATGACCATCACCCATGACATGTCCTCGGTCCGTGCCATTGCCGACAACGTCGCCATGCTTCACGATGGGGTGATCCAATGGACCGGCCCGGTGGGCGATATGGACGCCTCCAACGATCCCTATGTGGATCAGTTCATCCATGGCCGTGCCGACGGCCCGATCGAAGCGGTCCGCTAAAGCGTTTTCAGTTATTGTTGGATCACAGCAATAGCTGGAAACGCCCACATCCCTACTGTGTTGTGCGGCGTTTCCTCATCACGCTGATTTAACGTAATACGGAAACGCTTTAGCACCTGCGCGCCCATCCCGAGGACGAGGCTGAAAGCCGAGAACCGAGATATCGTGGGTGCCCGCCCCGCGGGCACACCTTGGGGTCCGGCAGAGTCAGGCGGGGGTCGGCTCCGCCTCTGCCGCGCCGCGTTAACCTTTCAAACCTTACCAGAGCCTTTCCCAAAACGTCAGCGCAGCGATGCCGCTTCGGTGCCGCCCGGATGCACAAAAATCACCCCTTCGCGGGCGTATGGTTTGTTCTGGCATCCACGGGTCGCGAGCAAATGTTAACGCCCCGCCCGTTGCCATTGGTGCCCCCACTGCTTACCTGCCAGTCACACCCGTTACAGAGTTTCCACATCACGCTGTGTCAACGTAATGCGGAAACGCTTTAGGGTCTGTTGAGATTCAGGATTCCCATTTGTCCTAGGTTCTGATTCAAACTCCCAAAAGGGAGGTCTGAATGGACACGAGCAGATTTG
>PDWJ01001700.1_pt1 | contig 41152 bp, 28 predicted proteins | sample 1430881 | NCBI WGS metagenome assembly PDWJ01 (sample SAMN01162460, study PRJNA174530) | Oral metagenome, whole genome shotgun sequencing project. | biome: Marine environment; feature: Marine mammal; material: Swab sample of the gingival sulcus; isolation source: swab sample of gingival sulcus...
TGAGCTCTTCGGCCACGAAAAGGGCGCCTTCACCGGGGCCATCGCCACCAAGAAGGGGCGCTTCGAGCTCGCCAATTGGGGCACGATCTTCCTCGACGAGATCGGCGAAATGCCCCTGCATCTGCAGGCCAAGATCCTGCGCGCCATCCAAGAGCGGCGCATCGAACGCGTCGGCGGCACCAAGGCCATCGAGATCGACGTCCGCATCATCAGCGCGACCCACCGCAACCTGCTGAACATGGTCAAGGCGCACTCTTTCCGCGAGGACCTGTACTACCGCCTGGCCGTCTTCCCCGTGCACCTGCCCCCCCTGCGCGAGCGCATCGGCGACATCGCGCTGTTGGCCAACTACTTCCTGGCCTGCGCCTGCATGGAGGAGGACAAGCCCCTGATGACGATGTCGCAGTCGGCGATGCGCATGCTCGAGCGCTACGCCTTCCCCGGCAACGTCCGCGAGCTTCAGAACATCATCAGCCACGCGGTGGTGGTGTGCTCGACCTCCAAGATCGGCATCTCCGACCTGCCCCTGAGCGTCGTCGAGGCCGCCCGCACCCTGTCCTCGCAGCCCGGAGAGGGCGGCAGCTTCCACGGCGAGGCCAGCCTCGAGCAGGCCTTCGAGCTGCTGTTTCAGACCCTCGACGAGCTCCCCGACCTCGAGCGGGTCGAGGCGGCGCTCCTGGCCCGCGCCCTGCGCCTGGCCGATGGCAACGTCGTGCAGGCGGCCAAGGCCCTCGGCATGTCGCGCGCCACCGTCTACCGGCGCATCGAGCGCCTCGGGGGCAAAGCGCACCTGATGGGTCCGTAGCCGCCGTCGGCCCTCGGCCAATGCGACGCGGGCCAGGCGCCGGGCTGGGCGGCCCTGGGCGGCGTCGATCAGGGCGTCGGCACATCCATCGATACCGTGGCCGGTTGGCCTCGGTGTGGAACATGCGCTGGCCGCGGCGGGTTGCTCGAACGGCCCGAGTTGTCCGAGGATGAGCCGAACCCAAACCGGCGATGACCTGCGGGGTGCGATGGGGAAGGACAGCCATGGCGTGGTGACCGCGGCGAACGCTGCGCGGCTGGGCGTTCGCGGCCTGGGCGTGGACGTGCGCGCGGCCCTCGAGCAGGTGCGCTGCGCTTGGGAGCCCGTCCCGCCGACGCTGCTGGGGCTCGCCGTGGCCGGCGTCGCGGCCTGGGGGCTGTGGAGCTTCGCCGAGGAGACCGCCGACCACATCGTCTATGGACTCGGCGCCGTCGCCCTGGCGCTGGTCGCCGTCGCCGTCGCCGTCGTGAGCCTGGCCGCCTTTGCGGTGTGGCTGTCCCTGCGACGCGTCCAGGCCCAGGTGCCCGCGACCTTGATGGTCGAGATCGAGACCACCACCTCGTTTCGCTGCCCCAGCCTGCGCTATTGGCCGCTCGTTCAGGTGCTCGTCGACTGGATCGACCCCGCGGAGATGGCGGTCGTCACCGAGGCCGACGGTGGCGGGCTCATCGAGCGGGTCACCCCCCGCGGCCGAGGCAGCTATGAGCACGTCGTGCGGCGCTTCACCGTCCGCGACATCTTCGGCTTCGCCTCCATCTCCTTCCGCCGCACCTGGGCCCACCAGGTGCGCGTGGTCCCGGCCGTCGGCCGCGCCGATACGACGCTGGCCGTGCGGCGAGCCACCAGCGAGGGCTGGTCTCACCCCTCGGGCAAGCCCGTGGGCGAGCTGGTCGAGATGCGTCGCTACACTTACGGCGATCCCATGAGGCTGGTCGTCTGGAAGACCTTCGCCCGCGACCGCAACCTCATGGTGCGGGAGCCCGAGCGCGCCATCGCCCCGCGGCCGGCCATGGTGGGCTTCTTCGTCGCCGCCGAGGGCGACGAGCCCTCGGCCTGCACCGCGCGGCTCTTCTTGGAGCAGGGGCTGCTCGGCCAGGACTTCGTCTTCGCCGCCGACGGCGCGCCGCGCCCGACATCCAACGCCGCCGAGGCCCTCGAGCAGGTCATCCGCTCGCGGGCCCACCGCGACGCCCAGGGCGCGGGCCTGGCGGGCCTGGCTCGCGCGGTCGACCGGTCGCGCCTCGATAGCCTCGTCATCTTCGCGCCCGGCGTCGATGGCCCTTGGGTGGACGCGGTCCTCGCCGTGCGTCGGCGCCTGCCGCTGCCACCGATGGTCGTCCTCACCGTCGATGGGCGCCTCGCCACCGAGCCGCGCACCCGCCTGCAGCGCTGGCTGTGGGAGCGCGACGAGGGCACCCACCCGACGCTCCGCGACCTGCCGTCCATCTACGATCGCCTCGAGGCCGCCCAGGTGGACCTGCGCGTCATCCACCGCCCCTCGGGCCGGCGCCTCGGCGCCGCCGAGGTCGACGCGCTGAGGGGCGCATGACCCGCGCGCGCCAACCCAGCGAGGCCGTCGAGGTCCAGGCCGTCAAGGCCGCCACCCTGCTCGCCGCCACCTGGCTCATCATCGGGCGCCTCGCCACCCCGGCCGGCACCGCCAGCGCCTTCGCAGCGGTGCTCCTCGCCTTCGTCGCCGGCGCCCTGGCCGCGCGCCGTGGCCTGCGCCCCGTCGCGGCGCTGACCCTGGGCGCGTTGATCTGCGGCGTCGGCTGGATCGCGTCGAGCGTCGTCCGCGACAGCTACCCCCTCGCGTCGACGCTGGGGGTCGAGGGCTCCGTCATCACCTCGGAGCTGGCGCTGTTCGGGGTCGCGCTCTTCGGCGCGCTCTTCGTCGTGCGCTACTTCGCCCACCGCAGCCGCCTCGTGAGCGTGCTCGAGGCGGGGGTCATCGTCTTCAGCGTCATCTTCACCTTCGCGAGCCACCGGGACTGCCGCCTCAACCAGCCGCGCGACTTCGTCGACCAGGTCCTCGAGCTGGGGCTAGGCGATCCGCCGACGCTGCTGATCGCGATGGGTGTAGCGATCATGCTGCTCGCGCTGGTCATGTTCATGCGCCGCCCGTCGGCGGCCAAGGCGGTCCTGTCGATGGTGGTCGCCGTGGGCGTCGGGATCGGGGTCTACCTCCTGATCGAGGACGACCGCGTCTGCTCCATCGAGGAGATCAACGAGCTTGCGGACTCGGGTGACCGCGACCAGGAGGCGCAGGCCAGCGACGGCGGCGAGGACGGCGCAGGCGAGGGCGGCGGCGACGGCGAGGAAGGCGCAGGCGAGGGCGGCGGCGACGGCGGCGGCGGCCAGGGCGACGGCGGCGACGGCCAGGGCGGGGGCGGCGGCGGCCGGTCCAAGGGCGACGATCAGCGGGGTGACGGCGGTGAAGGCCCCCGGGGCGGTGGCAGCGGCAGCGGCGACCGCGACCGCGACCGCAACCCGCAGCCCGTCGCGGTGGTGACCTTCCACGATGACTACGAGTCCAAGGAGGGGATCCTCTACTTCCGCCAGCAGGTGCAGTCGAAGTTCAACCTCACCCACCTCACCGTAGACGCCAGCGGCGACTACGATGGAGACGTCATCGACGTCTTCCCCGTCGACGCGCCCGTCGAGGCGGGGTATGGCCAAAACCCCGACGTCCACGACAACCTGCCTACCTCGGTGTACCTGCTCGCCGACCACCCCCAGCCCATCGGCCTCGGCCACCCGAGCGTGATGCGGCCCGCCGACAACCCCAACCCGCGCATGTTCGTCGCGGCCTACGAGGTGTCCTCGCGCCTGTTGAGCGTCGACGCGAGCCGGCTGCTGGGGCGCCGGTCGATCCCCGAGGCGTGGACCGAGGCTCAGCGCGAGCACTACCTCGCGATGCCCGACGATCCCCGCTACGGGGCCCTGGCCGACATCATCCTGCGCGACCTGGATCCGCGCTTCGGCGACGACGACCTGATGAAGGCGCTGGTGCTCAAGCAGTGGCTCGAGAAGAACGGCTACTACACCCTCAAAGAGACCCACACCGACAGCGATGACCCGACGGCCTCCTTCCTCTTCGGGTCGCTCCGAGGCTACTGCGTCCACTTCGCGCACGCGGCGGCCTTCCTCTTCCGCAGCCAGGGCATCGCCGCGCGCGTCGCCGTCGGCTACGGGGTCGACACCCGGCGCCGTGGCGGCGGCTCCAACCTCTTGATCATGGGAAACATGGCCCACGCCTGGCCCGAGATTCACCTCGAGGGCATCGGCTGGGTGACCTTTGACGTCTACCCCGAGCGCAGCGACGAGCCGCCCCAGCAGATCGTCGATCAGGCGCTCGAGAGCATGCTCGGCGAGATGGCCCGCGACGACGACTCGGGCGGCCGCCGCGCGGATCCGGCCGCGGCGCCCTTGCCCTGGCGCGCGATCCTGTGGGCGCTGCTCTTCATCGCCCTCGGCGCGGTCGCGGCGCTGTACCTCGTCAAGCTCGCGCGGCGCCTCGCCCCGAGGCTGTCACGCGGGCGGCCGAGCCACCACCGCTGGGCGCTGCGCGCCGCCCTCGACCGCCTCGCCGACGTCGGGATCCTGCGCGGCCGTGGGGAGACCCGCGAGCGCTTCGCCCAACGCCTGGCCGAGCAGCTGCCGAGCCTCGCGCCCCTGACCATGGCCCACCTGCGGGCCGCCCTCGGCCGGCCTGGCGCGGAGCCCGGCCCCGAGACCGCCGACCTGCTCGGCCGCGTCCGCGCCGAGTACCGCGCCGCCGTGCCCCTGCGCCGGCGTCTGCTCGGCGCCCTCAACCCCATCGGCTGGTGGTTCGTCCGCTGAGCCGGCCACGCCGCGACCAGGAGCTCGCCCTTGCCCAACCCCTACGAACCCATGACGCTCGCCGCCGCCGCCGCGCCCGCTCCCTCCGCGCCACCCGGCGTCCACACGCTGGCGGACGTGCGGGCCACCGCCGAGCTCGTCCGCGCCTGGATGCGCGACTCGGTGATGGGCCGCGACGACGTCATCGAGCTGGTCCTCATCGCGCTCTTCGGCGACGGCCACGTCCTGCTCGAGGACTACCCGGGCAGCGGCAAGACCACCTTGGCCAACGCCCTGGGCAACAGCATCGTCGACGACGTGGTCGACGACGGGATGCCCGAGTTCCGGCGCTTGCAGTTCACCCCGGACCTGCTGCCCTCGGACGTCACCGGCGTGATGATCTTCGACCTCGAGTCGAACACCTTCCACTTCCGGCGCGGGCCGGTGTTCGCCTACATCGTGCTCGTCGACGAGATCAACCGCACCACCCCGAAGGTTCAGGCGGCGCTCCTCGAGGCGATGGCGGAAAAGCAGGTCACCGTCGACAACGTCAGCCACAAGCTGGACCCGCTCTTCTTCGTCATCGCCACCCAGAACCCGCTGGACGCCGTCGGCACCTACCCGCTGCCGCTGGCCCAGCTCGACCGCTTCCTGTTCAAGATCCGGATGCGCCACATCGACCGCGAGAGCGAGCTCGAGGTCCTGCGCACCTGGGGGCTGCCTCGGGAGCGCCGCGAGCTCCAGCGAGCGCGGCGCAGCGATATCCTGGCGGCGCGCAAGCTCTTGCGCGACCAGGTGCACGTCTCCGCCCAGGTCCAAGAGTGTCTCGTCGACATCGCCGGCGCCCTGCGCGCGGACCGGCGGGTGCTCCAGGGGGTGTCCACGCGCAGCCTCGTGCTGGCGATCCCGGCGCTGCAGACCCTGGCGATGCTGCGCGGGCGCGACTTCGTGGCGCCCGAGGACATCGAGCACCTGGTGATCCCGCTCTTCCAGCACCGCATGGAGCTGGTCCCCGGCGTGGACGACGCCGACCTCGTCATCCGCGAGCGCGTCCGCGAGCCCCTCGAGGCGCTGTCGCGGGCCACCCTGAGGGGCGCGTGACGTCGCGATCACCCAGGCGCCCGCTGACCGCGCTCGTGGCCCTCGCCGTGGCCGCGGCGACGGCCGGGCCGGCGTCGGCTGCCGGGCTCCCCGGCACGCCCGCTGAGCAGCAGGCCCTACAGAGCGCCGAGGCCGGCAAGCTCATCCGCGCCCGCGAGCAGGCCGACGCGATCCTCGCCCAGGATCCGAAGAGCATCGTTGCGACCTTCGTGCTCGGGGTGGTCTTCCACACCGAGGAGGCCAACCACCCGCGGGCGCTGGTCCTGGTTCGGCGCGCCAAGGCCCTGCTGGTCGACCGCTATGGGCCCCGGCCAAGCGATCCTCAGGCCCGGATCTGGCACAAGCGCATCCTTATAAGAGAGAGCTGGATCCTCGGCGAGATGGACCACAACGCCGAGCAGATCGACGCCCTGGACGACTACGATGCCCTGTACTCGCCCAAGCGGCTCGGGCGCCGGATCTGGCCGCTGATGAAGCTCGGCCGCGTCGACGAGGCCCGCGCCGTCGGCGAGGAGCTGACCAAGAGCGATGACGTCGAGGCGCGGGTGTCCGCCTACAACGGGCTGATGGCCCTCGAGGACGAGCTGCTCGACCGGCGGGCGAGCTACGCGCGGGGCAAGGCGGGCATCGCGCACACCCACGGGCGCTCCTGTATCCTCTTCCACAACAGCAGCCAGGCGGCGCTGTCGGTCTTCCGCTTCGACGAGTCCGAGCGCTTCGCGCGCAAGGCCATCAAGGCCGAGCGCCGAGACTGCCCCAACTCCAGCTACGAGCACCTGGCCAACCTCTACCTGCTCCAGGGCGAGTTCCAGAAGGCCATCTCCGCCTTCGAGAAGCTCATCCGGTGGCCCATCGAGCGGCGCTACCGGCCGCTGTTCCACATGAACAACCGCTCGATCCTGGTCGAGGTGCTGTTCGCCCTCGGCAAGTTCGGGCGCGGACTGGAGCTGGCCGAGCAGGTCTACAACGGGCCCGACCGCACCGGCATGACGAGCGTGTCCAGCGATGACGTCCGCTTCGGCCACGGGGTCGCCCTGTGGCAGCTGTTGCAGATGCGCATCGAGGGCCTGCGCGACGAGGCCTCGATCCGCGGTCTTGTCGCGGCGGCTCAGCGCGAGCTGCAGGTGCGGTCGCTGCGGCTGCGCCAGTGGGAGATCGCGCGGACGCTGCTGCGCCTGTCGATCCACGACGACCTGCTCGTCACCAACCTGCGGCCCTACCTGCGCGGCGTGAAGCCCTGGTACGCCGGGACCCTCGTGCAGGTCATGGGCACGGGGCTGGCGCGCGTGGCGGTGGACGAGGCGAGGCGCCTCGACAGCGACATCGAGGACGAGGCCAAGGGCTACTACCAGGCGATGTACGGCGAGATCGCCTTCCGCGACGGCGACTGGGCGCAGGCGGAGGCCCACGGACGGGCGGCCCTCGAGGCGCTGCCGACGCAGATGCGGCTGTTGGCGTGGCGGACGCAGACCTGGCTCGCCGCGAGCCTGCGCGAGCAGGGGCGGGCTGCCGAGGCGATGCCGCTGCTGCGCGAGGTGCTCCGCATGTACCCGTCGGCCGTGCGCCACCTGGACGTGAAGGTGCCGGTGCGGGTCCGCGACGACGGGGCGCCGGTGTCGCGCTTGGTGGCCGAGGCGCTGGCCGAGTCGCGGCGGCTGGAGATCGACGAGGGCGGCTTCATCGCCGACGTCACCCTCCACGACGCGGAGCTGCAGATATGCCTGTCGGCGCCCGACGGCTTCCGCTTCAACTGCAGCCTCACCGCGATCGACGGCGGCGGCGAGCACGACGCCGAGCGCGCCGTCGACGACTTCCACGACACCGTGCTGTCGCCGAGGATCGCCTTGACGACGAGCGACATCAATAGCCTCGACGGGTCGACGGTGCGGGTCAACGCGGAGCAGGCCCTCGAGGGGCTGCTCGGGAAGCGAAAGAGAACGCAAGGCGACGGAGACGAGGACGAGTGAGGCGACGACTCAGGACATCGCGGAGCCTGTGGGTGGCGGCGGCGCTCATGGCGCTCTGCGCGCCCGCCGGGGCGCAGGAGGCGCCGGACCTGTCGAGCCTGTTCCCGGGCGAGATCGTGGACGCGGCGGGGTGCCGCGAGGCAGGCGGGCGCTGGGCCAAGCGCTCAAGCGAGCGCGGCTGCGTCGTCCGCGGCCGCCACACCGGCGTGTGGCAGATCCTGCGCGAGGGCGGCGGCATCGAGGCGGCGGTGACCTGGCGTGACAACCGGCTCGACGGGCGCGTCGTCTTCTTCCGCGAGGGCGGCGGGGTTCAGCGCGAGGGGCAGTTCCGCGCCGGCCAGCGCGAGGGGCAGTGGCGGGGGTACTATTCCAGCGGTGCGCTGCGCTCCGTCGAACGATACCAGGCCGACAAGCGCCACGGGCGGGCGCAGCGGTTCTACCCCAGCGGCCAGCTCCACAGGGACGCCGACTACGTCGCGGGCGCGCTCCACGGGCCCTACGTCGAGTGGCACCGCAGCTGCCACAAGTCGCTCGAGGGGGCCTATGCGGAGGGCAAGCGCACGGGCCCTTGGAGAGAGTGGACAGCCAAGGGGCGCCTGGCCGCCGAGGGTGAGTACGTCGAGGACCAGCGCTCGGGGCCCTGGGTGCTCTATCACCCCGATGGCGCCAAGGTCGAAGAGGGGAGCTACGCGCGAGGCCGCAAGGAAGGCGTCTGGGTCGAGCACTTCACCAACGGGCACCGCTGGCGCGAGGTGAGCTACGAGGCCGGGGCGCGCCTGGGTGAGGAGCCTAGGCGCTGTGCCGTCGCCGGTGGCCGCTGGACCGTGGACTATGATGGACGCGTCGAGGGCTGCGTCGTCGGCGAGGGCCTCGGGCTTGGCAGGCGCGTCGGTGTGTGGACGGGCTACTGGCCCGATGGTGCGCCGATGTGGTCGCGGACCTTCGTCGACGATCGCGAGGAGGGGCTCGCGCGCGACTGGCACCCGACCGGCGAGCTGCTGCGTGAGGGCCGCTACAGGCGAGGGGTCCCCGACGGCGAGCACGTCTTCCGCGGCCCTGACGGGCGCGAATACGGGCGCAGCGTCATCCAGGACGGCGTCGGCGCCTGGCGCGCCTACTACGCCGATGGCAAGCCCAGGGAAGAGGGCGAGTACGTCGGCGGGGTCCGCAGCGGCCCGTGGACGACTTGGTTCGACAACGGCAACCGCGAGCGCGAGATCACCTGGGTCGGCGGGGTGCGCGACGGGCCGGCGAAGAAGTGGTTCGATACGGGCGAGCCCAAGGTCGAGGGGCGCTACGAGGACAACCGGCGGGCGGGCTCGTGGACCGCCTGGTTCACCAACGGGCGCAAGGCTTGGGAGGGCGCGTACGTTGCAGGCGGGCGCAGCGGCGTGTGGAAGAACTACTACTGGGAAGGTGGCTTGAAGGCCGTCGGGCCCCACGTGAGTGACGAGCCCGACGGGGTGTGGACCGAGTACTACGACAGCGGCGCCAAACTCGGCGAGGGTCCCTACCGCGAGGGAAGAAAGCACGGCGTGTGGACCTACTATTGGCGGTCGGGCGCCAGGTGGCGCGAGGTCGAGTATGTCGACGGCGTCGAGGTCGGCACCGGGCGCGCCCAGTGCGACGAGATGCGGGGCGAGTGGCTCACGGATCCCGAGCAGCGCTTCACCGGGTGTCGGGTGTGTCGCTGGGAGCCGGCCAAGGACGACGCCTCGGGCAGCGAGGCGCCGGTCGAGGCCGCGCAGTCGCCCGTCGAGGACCCGCGCGCGGCGCCCGGTCCTGGCGAGGTGGTCCTCGAGCAGCAGGACCTGTGGACCTTCTGGCACGCCAACGGCCACAAGGAGAAGGAGGGCCGCTTCAGCGACGGCAAGCTCCACGGCCCGTGGACGTTCTGGTACGAGGACGGCGTGAGGATGCTCGAGGGGGCCTTCGACCTGGGCGTCGAGGAGGGCCTGTGGCGTGGCTGGTATGATAGCGGCCAGCGACGCTTCGAGGGGCGCTACCAGGGCGGCACCGAGGTCGGCCGCTGGGTCACCTGGGACGCCGAGGGGCACAAGCGGACCGAGGGCGAGTACGACGACCAGGGGCACAAGATCGGGCCCTGGGTCTACTACTACGAAGGCGGCGCCAAGAAGGACGAGGGTGCCTTTGTCGGCGGCGAGGAGGCGGGCGTGTGGACGAGCTGGTACCCCTCGGGGGCCAAGAAGGGCGAGGGCCGCTTCGAGGCCGGCGCGCGGGTCGGGGCCTGGACCTGGTGGCGCGAAGACGGCGCGATCTGGCGCCAGGCTTGGTATGTCGACGGCAAGGAGGGCCCGCGGCCGGCGCCCGAGGTGAGCGGACCCGAGGGCGAGGCGCCGTCGCCATGAAGGCGATCGGCCCGCTCGAAGGCGTGAGCTGGGTGGCGCCGGTGCGCCGCGTGAACCGATCCTGAGGTCGCGCGCGCCCTCGATGGGGCGGCTGCCGTCGCGCGCGGGCTCGCGTCCTCCGAGTCGTCCGAGGCGTCACAAAGGCCGTTGACTGGGGCCTGCCCCGTGCGCAATTGGGACCGACTCAGTCCGATTCGCCATGAGCCGCAACAGCGCCTGGAGCATGACCGCGTGAACGACCCCATCCAGCAGCAACTCGATCAGCTGGTGAAGAACAACGACGTGATCCTCTTCATGAAGGGGACGCGGGCCTTCCCCCAGTGCGGCTTCTCCGCCACCGCCGTCAACATCCTCAACGAGCTCGTGAGCGACTTCGAGACGGTCAATGTGCTGGCCGACCCCGACGTCCGGCAGGGGATCAAGGTCTACAGCGACTGGCCGACCATCCCGCAGCTCTACATCAAGGGAGAGTTCATCGGCGGCAGCGACATCGTCCGCCAGATGTACGCCTCGGGCGAGCTGCACGCCAAGCTCGGCGTCACCCCCGAGGTGGTCCAGGCGCCCCAGATCACGGTCACCGACGCGGCCGCCGAGGTCCTGGCCAAGGCCGCCGAGGGCGAGCTCCACGAAAGCCTGCGCTTCGAGGTGGGGCCGACCTTCCAGTATAGCCTGAGCTTCGCGCCCAAGACCGACGGGGACCTCGTCGTCCAGACCCAGGGGCTGACCCTGCTGTTCGACCGCGGCAGCGCCAAGCGCGCGGGCGGCCTGACCCTCGACTACCGCGAGGAGCTCGGGGGCTTCCGCATCGACAACCCCAACGCGCCGGCCTCCGTCAAGGAGCTGTCGGTCATCGAGCTCAAGGAGCTGCTCGACGCCGATCCGGCGCTGCGCCTCATCGACACCCGCCGCCCCGAGGAGCAGGCGCTCGCGACCCTGCCGACCTGCGAGCTCTACACCCCGGCGCTCAGAGCGGAGCTGATGGCGATGCCGAAGGACACCCCGCTGTACTTCATCTGCCGCACCGGAAACCGCAGCGGGGAGGTGGCCGCGGCCTTCGTGGGTGAGGGCTTCACCAACGTTCACAACGTCGCCGGCGGGCTCCACGCGTGGGCCCGCTACGTCGATCCGTCGATGCCGCAGTACTAGGGGGGCTTGAGATGAGCTCCCTGTTCGGGACCGTCGCCGACTCGGTGGCCGACCGCGTCAAAGCCGCCATCGAGAGCGCGCTCTTGGGCGCTGAGGTCGAGGTCGTCACCCGGGCTCCGGGCCACTTGTCGATCCGCGTCGTCTCCGACGCCTTCGAGGGCAAGTCGCTCGTGAACAAGCAGCGCCTCGTCTACCGGGCGATCGCGCCCCTGATGAGCGGCCCGGACGCGCCGGTGCACGCCATCGACCAGCTGGAGACCGTCGTCCCGGGCTGATCCCCGGCGGCGGCCCCGTCCCGCGCCGCGAGGAGGCCGTGCAGGCCCGGAGGCGGCCCTGTACCGCGGCGAGGGCGGAGGCGGCCGCCGGCTTGGCCCATCGCGCCTGCTTCGCCGCAACGCGATCGGGGACCCCGGGGGCACACGGGCTGCGGCGCGCCTGCCCCCCGCGCCCCGGGCCCCGCCCCGGTGACCCGCCCGCAACTTTTCTGTGACCCGCTTGCCGTCGCCGCCGTGGGGCGCTAACGACCGGTCGATCCTGCGCGCGGGTCGCCCCGCGCGTCGTCTCGCCAGGGAGCGCTCCGGGTGGGTGGACCTCGACTAAAATCCGCCATCGCCACCGCGGCCGTCGCCGGCTGGATCGCCCTCGTCGTGGGCCTTGAGGCGGCGGGCGACGGCGCCGGGGCCGCCTTCCCCTCGGCGCCCCTGACGATCGTGGTGCACTCGAAGCCCGGATCAGCGGTGGATCTGATGGCCCGCCGGGCCGCCGAGATCGCCGGCGACCGCTGCCCGGTGCCCATCGTCGTCGACAACCGCCCCGGCACCCAAGGCGTCGCGGCGATGAGCCACGTCCTCGGCGCGCCCCGCGACGGTTACACGCTGCTGGCCGTCACGCGCGCCTTCCTGTCGACCCTCAACGTCACGCGGGCCGGCGTCAGCGTCGACGACTTCCGCTGGATCGCGCGCCTGGTCGACGACCCCGAGGCGGTCATCGTCAACCGGACCTCGGCGACGCCCGATCTCGCCGCCCTGGTCGCCGACGCGGACGCGCGGCCCGCGGCCGAACCCCAGATCTGGATCGGCCCCGGCGTGGGCGGTCGCGACCACCTGATGGCGCGGCAGACCTGGCGCGCCCTGGGGATCCGAGCCCGCTGGATCGACTACAAGAGCGGCCCCCAGGCGGTGCTGGCGATGCTGCGGGGCGAGGGCGCCGCCTACGTCGGCAACGCCGCAGATGTCGCTGGCAAGCCCGATCTGGTCGTGGCCGCGGTCGCCAGCGCCGAGCGCCTGCCGGCGCTGCCCCAGGCGCCCACCTTCGCCGAGCAGGGCGTGCCCCTCGAGGCGTCGATGTGGCGCGGCTTCGCCTACGCAGACGGGGTCCCCGAGCAGGCCGTGCGCTACGCCGCGGCGCTCTTCGAGGCGCTCAGCCGCGATCCTCGCTGGCGCGCCTACATCACCTCGACCTACGCGACCCCGACCTGGGATGGGCCCGCGGCGTTCGAGGCGCTGGTCGCCGCCGAAGACGCCCAGACCCGCGCCGAGCTCGACGAGGCCGGCCTCATCACGCGGTACCTGGCCGACGGGCCGCTCCCCCTCGGGCTCGTCGGGGCGCTGCTGGCCCTCGGCGTGGCCCTCGCCGCGCTCGCCCTGGCGCGGCGCCGCGGGCGGCGACCGCCCTTGGACGCCCTGGTCGCCGCCGGCGGCCTGTGGGTCGCCCTCTTTTTCGTCTACCAGACGCTGCTCTTCCGCGTCCCCGCCGCCAACGTCACCCACCCCGCGACCCTGCCGTGGCTGTGGTCGTCCTTGCTTGGGGGGCTGTCGCTGTGGGTGCTCCTGCGGCCCTGGCGCCCCGCCGCGGCCCCGGGCGCGGCCGCCGCCACACGGGCCGGTGCCCGCGAGGCGCTGGCGCTCGTCGCCGCGACCGTCGCCTACGGGCTCGCGGTCCACCTCGTGGGCTTTGTAGTGGCGACGGTGCCCTTCGTCGTCGCCGGGGCGCGGCTCGTCGGCTACCGCGACGGCGTCGTCGCTGCGGCCGTGGCCAGCCTCTTCGTCGTGGCCTGCTACGGCGTCTTCGACCTGGCCCTCGGCGTGACGCTGCCGAGCGGCGCGTGGCTGGGGCGAGGGTGATGGAAGGGCTCGTCGACAACCTCGCCGCGGGGCTTGCGGCTGTCGCCGGGGTCACGCCCCTTGCGATGATCGCCGTCGGCGTGGCCGCGGGTATCGCCATCGGCGTGCTGCCCGGCCTGTCGCCCGCCATCGGCGTGGCGCTTGTGCTGCCCGCGACTTACGGCCTGGCCCCCGAGCCCGCGCTGATGTTGCTGGTGTCGGTCTACCTCGCCGCCAACTATGGCGGCTCCATCACCGCCATCGCGATCAACACCCCGGGGACCCCGGGCGCCGTCGCGACGACCTTCGACGGCTACCCCCTCACCCGCCGCGGGCAGCCCCGGCTGGCGCTGGAGACGTCGCTGTCGGCGTCGGTCTTCGGGGGCCTCGTGGGGGCCGTCGCGCTCGTCCTCTTCGCGGCGCCTCTGGCAGAGGTGGCGCTGCACCTGTCGAGCTACGAGTACTTCGCCCTGGCGGTCTTCGGGCTGACGGTGATCGCCGCGCTCGCCGGGCAGGACCCCGCCAAGGGCTTCATGGCCGCCGCCCTGGGCCTTTTGCTGGTGACCGTCGGCTACGACACCCAGCTCCCCTTGTCTCGCTTCGACATGGGCGTCGCCGAGCTGAGCGGCGGCGTCCCCTTCGTGCCCGCCCTGATCGGGCTCTTCGCCCTGGGCGAGGTCTTCTTCCGCGTCGAGGTGGCCGCCCGCGAGCGCGCCTCGCCCGCGCCGGCCGCGACGGTCGCCACGGCCGGCGCGGGCGAGGCGCGCCTGACGCGGCGGCGCCTGTGGGGCCTCAAGGGTGTGATGATGAAGTCCTCGCTCCTGGGCACCCTCATCGGGAGCGTCCCCGGCGCCGGCGGGACGGTGGCCACCTTCATCGCCTACAACGAGGCCAAGCGAGCCAGCCGCGAGCCCGAGACCTTCGGCGGCGGCAGCCTGGAGGGGATCGCCGCCCCCGAGGCGGCGAACAATGCCTCGGTCGGCGGGGCGCTCATCCCCTTGATGACCCTCGGGATCCCCGGCAGCGCGTCGACCGCCGTCCTATTGGGTGCGCTGATGATCCACCGCCTGGCGCCGGGCCCGCAGCTCTTCGAGGCCGAGCCCGGGCTCGTCTACGGCGTCTTCGTCGCCCTGTTCGTCGCCAACGCCATGATGCTCGTCATGGGGCGGCTGGGCGCGCGCCTGTGGCTGCGGGTGATCGCCGCGCCGCGGGCGCTGCTCTATCCCCTGATCGTCGCTCTGGCCGTCGTCGGCTGCTACTTCGTCGAGCGATCGCTCTTCCATGTCGCCCTGGGCCTCGGCTTCGGCGTCTTGGGCTGGCTCCTCAAGCGGGCCGACTACCCCACGGCGCCCGTGGTGCTCGGCTTGGTGCTGGGCCGGATGATCGAGGAGAACCTGACGCTGTCGCTGGTCAAGGGCGGCTGGGCGGGCTTGCTCGACCGTCCCGTGGCGCTGATGCTGCTCGGGCTGACGGCCCTTGCCATCGCGATCCCCCTCATCCGCCGGACCCGCCGGGGCCGGAGCAGGTCGGACTCCCAATGAACCACGTGCTCGTCGCGCTCACCCTCGCCGCGGCCTCGGTCCCGTCGGCGTCCTCCGCTGTCGCCTCATCGCCCTCGCCCTGGGGCGACGACGGCTTCTTCGAGGTCACCTCCGACGACGATCGCTTCGCCCTCAAGCTCGACGGCCGCATCTTCTTGGACTTCGGCTTTCACACGGCCGCCGACGGCCTGACGACGGCCTCGTCCCTGCGCCGGGCCCGCTTCGCCGTGAAGACGCGCCTGTGGGGCAGTTGGACGACCGAGTGGGACATCGGGGTCGCCGACGGCGAGGTCGAGGTCAAGGACATGTGGATCGCCTATGCGCTCGGCGGTCGCACCGAGCTCAAGGTCGGCCACTTCAAGGTGCCCTTCAGCCATGAGGAGCTGATGAGCCCCTCGCGCCGCCTCGCCATCGGGGTCGCGACCCACGGGGCTTGGTGGCGCGTCGGGGCGGCCATCTTCGGCCAGGAGGTCGGCAGGCGTGAGGCGACGCTCGCCAGCGAGGGGTTCGGGGGCGCGGTCCGGCTCACGGCGGCGCCGGTCGACGACGGCGCCCTCCTGCTCCACTTCGGCGCCTCCGTCGCGGCGCAGACCCCCGAGGACGGCGCCGGTCGCGTGCGCTTCAAGGCCCGCCCCGAGACCAAGATCTTGCGCTTCGACTACCTCAACACCGGCTGGATCGAGGGCGTCGACCTGACGATGATCGTCGGCGGCGAGGCGATCTTGCGCTACGGGCCGCTGTCCCTGCAGGGCGAGCTGGTCGCGGCGCGCGTCGACCGCGAGGGCGGCCGCGCCTCTGTCGACTTCGGCGGTGGCTTCGTGCAGCTCGGCTGGATCCTGACAGGGCAGACGCGCCCCTACGACCGCGGCGACGGCGAGCTGGCTGCCCTCGAGCTCGCGCGTGGGGCTCAAGCCGTGGAGCTCGCCCTGCGCTACAGTCACCTCAGCCTCGCGGACGTCGCCGCCCCCGACCCTGTCGATCACGTCACCGGCGGGGTCGGCAACCAGGTGAGCGCCACGGCCACCTGGCTCTTCAACGCCAACCTCCGCTGGATGCTCGGCTGGTCCTGGGCTGACAACTCCCCCCAGGCCGACGACGCGGGCGACCTCCCCGAGGGGCTCGACCGCCGCTTCCACCTCGTCACCACCAGGCTCATCGCCGGCTTCTGAGGACCGTACCATGATCACGCCCACGCGCCCGGCGCTCGCCGCCTTCGTCGTCGGCCTAGCCACGCCTTTGGGGGCCTGTGAGGCCGTCGATCCCGTCCCCGACGGCGGCGCCTCCGGTGTCGCCCTGCCGCCGCTAAGCCTCAACGAGGTCATGGCCTCCAGCGCGACCTTCGTCGACGCCAGCGGCCTGCCCACGGACTGGCTGGAGATCTACAACGCGGGCGACGCCCCCGTGGATCTGGCCGGGATGCGCCTGTGCGACGACCACTACCTGGCCGAGGGGCTGGCGAGCTGCCACGTGGTGCCCGCAGGCGCCGCGGCTCAGACCGAGGTCCCGGCGGGCGGCTTCGTCGTCTTTCACTTCAACGGCGACGCCGCGACCTCGGCCCTGGAGGTGCCGCTCAAGCTGGGGGGCGGCGGGGACGCTGTCTACCTCTTCGACGCGGGCGGCCGCCAGATCGACGCGCTGGCCTGGGGTCTCGAGGACGGCCTGGACCAGGCCGACGTCAGCTATGGGCGCTGGCCCGACGGAGAGCAGGAGTGGGTCCGCTTCGACGGCGGCCCGGCGGGGAGCCCCACGCCCGGGGCGCCCAATGGGGCCGGGGACGCAGGGCCGACGGGATCGCGCCCGCCGCGCGTGGCGGGCGTGACGGTGACGCCCGGGGCGCCGTCCTTCGAGCAGGTCGTCACGATCCGTGCCGAGGCCTCCGATCCCGACGGCGATCTCGCGGAGGTGCGCCTGGTCTGGGGTCTCGACGAGCCGCCCGCGGCGGAGGTGGCGATGGCCGAGGGCGCCGAAGGCGCCTGGGTCGCCGAGGTGGGGCCCTTCCCGCGGGGCGGGATCCTGCGCTACCTCGTCGCCGCCATCGACGGTGGCGGGCGGCGCGTCGACAGCCCCGTGGCCAGGGTGTCGATCGCGGGCCCGGGCGGGGGGCGGCTGGTGATCAACGAGATCATGGCGGTCAACGCCAGCTTCCCCGACGACACCGGCGCCTTCCCCGACTGGGTCGAGCTCTATAACGCCGGGGATCAGGCCGCCGCGCTCGCTGGGATGTACCTCGCCGACGATCACTACTCCGACGGCCTCGGCGCTTGGTTCGCGATCGGGGACGGGGTCGCGGCCGTCGCCCCCGGGGGCTTTGCCATCTTCTGGTTCGACAAAGAGTCCTCCCTGGGCCCGCGCCACGTGTCGCAGAAGCTCTCGGGCGTTGCGGACGCCGTCTACCTGGTCGCGGCCGACGGCGAGACTGTCGTCGACAGCCGGCGCTGGGATGCGGAGGTTGGCCTGGTCGTCGCGGACGTCGCCATCGGTCGCCTCCCCGACGGAGGTGAGGACTGGGTCCTCTTTGGGCCCAACGAGTCGGCGCCGGCCACGCCGGGGAAGGCGAACGGGGAGTAGCGAACGATGAGGGCCGGCCCCTCGCCGCGGCTTGACGGCCTTCGAGCCTGGACCGCAGCATGAGGCCATGTTGCCGACCGCGCCCGCCGCGCGCTGCTCCCACGACGCGCCGCCGCCATCCCTGGTGTCTATCCCCGGGGTGCTCTCGGCGTTGACCGCGATCGTCGCTGTCGCTGTCGCCGCGGCGTGCGGCCGAGGTGACGGTCAGGCGCGGTCCGAGCCGCCCGGCCCGGCGGCGGTCGCCGGTGCGTCGCCGACCGAGGGCGCCGGGGCCATGGCGCGCCCATTCCGCGTCGGGGTCCTGTACTGGTCCTCGAGCATCAAGGGGCAGCTCGCGATGCGCGCCGGCCTGGAGGCCGAGGTCAAGGCGATCAACGCGCGCGGAGACGGGCCCGGGGTGGAGCTCATCCGGCGCGTGGCGGGCGACGGCGCGCACGGGCGCCAGCGCCAGATCGCGCAGATGAAGGAGCTCATTGACGCCCGTGTCGACGCGATCGTCGTCCAGCCGACGGACAACGCCGCGCTCTCCGGCGAGCTCAGGCGCGCCAACGCCCTCGAGGTCCCGGTCGTCGCCTTCGACCAGTACATCGAGGGCGGCCACCTCCACGCCTACGTCACCAGCGACAACCGGCAGGCGGGGCGCCTGGACGGCGAGTACATCGCCCACCACTTCCCCGACGACCGCGTCCTGCGCTTGGTGCTCGTGGAGTATCCCCACGTCTCCTCCACCGTCGAGCGCCTCGACGGTTTCCTCAGCGCCCTGCACGCAAACGGCCAGCGCTACGAGATCGTCGGCACCTACAAGGCCGTCGAGCCTGTGGCCGGGCGGGAGGCGGGCGCGCAGATCCTCGCCGACTTCCCGGCGCGCGGCTCGGTGGACGTCGTCTTTACGGTCAACGATGGCGGCGGCCTCGCGGTGGTAGAGGCCCTGGCGGCGGCCGGGCGCGACGAGATCGCGGTGGCCTCCATCGACGGCGACCCCCAGAGCGTCGCCAACATCGCCGCGGGCCGCCTCACGGTGGTGGACGCCGCGCAGTTCTGTGGGCCCTTGGGGGCTCAGGCGATGCGGGCGACCTACGCGGTCCTGCGCGGCCGGGAGGTCGCCGAGTATCAGCTGATCCCGACCTTCCCCGTCACGCGGCAGACCTTGGGGCGCTATCCCGGGTGGATGGGGCCGGTGCCCGAGGCCTTCGAGCTCCCTTGGCCGAGCGCGAAGCCGCGCTGGTCTCCTGCCCTGCGCAGTGGCGGCGGGTCGTGACGCGTGTTCGGTCGCCGCCCTCGCCGAGGCAGGGGCGCGGCCGCGCCTTCGAGCGCATCGATCGGCGCCTTGCGATGGCGTTCCTCGGCGTCGCCGCGGGGATCCTGGTGGTGGTGCTCTTGGTCGGCGCGGGCTTCTACGTTCAGTCCGTCGCCGACGAGCGGGCCAGGCTCAGCCAGGTCATCGGGCGGGTGCTGGCGCCGGCGCTGGAGAACGTCAAGGCGTCGGGCGAGTACAAGATGGACCGCCTCGTGCAGCGCCTCGTCACGGAGGATCCCGCCATCGCCTACCTGCGGGTGCTCGACCGGACCCACGCGCCGATCGCCTCGGCGGGCGCCGACGGGGCCGAGGTCTGTCGTCGGGACGTCGCCGTCGGGACTCGGGCGGGCCGCGCCGGGCCCGACGCCCGGCTGGTCGAGGAGTGGGAGCTTGACGGGCGCCCGGTGACCGAGGTCGCGGTCGCCCTGCGCGGGGGCTACCGCCAGGAGTGGACGGGCGTCATGCGGTTCGGGGTCTGGGGGGAGCCTGCGATCGCGGTGCTCCTTCGGGCCGGACTCATCCTGGGTGGGCTGCTGCTGGTGCTGCTCGCCGCGGCCTACCCGCTGGTGCTGCGCCTCGGCCGGCGCCTCGGGGCCCCCATCGAGGCTCTTGCCCAGGATTTTGAGGGCGTGATGCGCCACGCGCCCCTGCACATCGTCATCGAGGACGCGGGCGGCCGGATAGTGCAGGCGAGCGACGCCTTCCGCGCGGACTTCGGGCTGGGGCCTCAGGACCGGCCGCTGACGGTGGACGTCGTCCCGGGGGCGTCCCGGGTCCTCGCCGGCGCCGCCCACGTGGAGGAGCGGATCCCCATCGGCGGTGAGGAGCGCGTCTTCGTGACCAGCCGCTTCCCGGTGGCCCTGTCCGATGACGGCCTGACCGTGCGCTCGGGCGTCATCAGCGCCGAGGTGACCGCTTGGCGTCGAGATCAGGCCCAGCGCGACCAGCTGGTCGCCGCCGCCGAGAGCACCCATGAGCTGATCGCGATCGCCCAGGCGGACCGCGGCGTGGTCTACGCCAACCCGGCGTTCTGCGCGCGGACGGGCTTCACCCCGCACGAGGTCTCGGGGCGGTCGCCCCTGTCCTTCTTCGCCGCCGCCGCCGGCGGCATCGACGAGGACCTGAGCGAGGCCGTAGCCGGCGCGGGATCCTGGCGCGGGCGGGTCGCGGCGCGCCGCCGAGACAAGACCACCTTCCAGTGCGACCTCATCGTCTTCCCGATCCTCGACCGCGGCGGCGAGGTCCACGCGCGGGTGTGGACCGCCCGCGACGTCAGCCGCCAGGTCGACCTCGAGGCGATGCTCCGGCGGGCTCAGAAGATGGAGGCGGTGGGGCGGCTGGCCGGCGGCGTCGCCCACGACTTCAACAACCTCCTCACGGTCATCAACGGCGCGGCCGAGCTCATCGATCTCGACGCGCTCGACGCCGACTCCCGCGAGGGGGTCGAGATGATCGCCGACGCGGGCCGGCGCGCGGCCGGGCTCACGAGGCAGCTGCTCGCCTTCAGCCGACGGCAGGTGCTCGACATCCGCGAGCTCGACCTCAACGCGGTTGTCGAGGGGACGCTGTCGATGCTCCGGCGGGTCATCGGGACGGACATCGAGCTGGTCTTCGAGGGCGCCGAGGAGCTGTGGCCCACCCGCGGCGATGTCGGCCAGATCGAGCAGGTCCTCGTCAACTTGGCCATCAACGCGCGCGACGCGATGCCCAAGGGGGGGTGCCTGACGATGACGACCGAGAACGGCGAGCTGGTCGGCGTCGTCGGCCCTGACGGCGCGACCGTCGCCCCAGGGCCCTACGTGATCCTGACCGTCAGCGACACCGGCGAGGGGATGACCGACGAGGTCCTCGACCACATCTTCGAGCCCTTCTTCACCACCAAGGGAACGGGCAAGGGGACGGGCTTGGGGCTGGCGATGGTCCACGGCATCGTGCGGCAGTCGGGCGGCCACCTCTGGGTCTTCAGCAGGCCGGGCCTCGGGACGACCTTCCGCATCGGCTTCCCCAAGAGCGAGGACCGCGTCGCAGAGGTCGACCCGGCGCCGTGGCGACCCGCGCCGCGCGAGGGTCGGGGCGAGCGGGTGTTGCTCGTCGAGGACGACGGCGCCGTGCGCGTCGTCGTGGCGCAGATGCTCGAGCGGGCCGGCTACGACGCGCGCGTGGCGGCTGACGGGCGTGAGGCGCTGACCATGCTGGCCGAGGGGGACGTGCGGCCCGATCTGATTATCTGCGATCTGGTCATGCCGCACATGGGGGGGCTCGAGCTCGCGGGGTGGGTCCGCGAGGGAGCGCCGTCCCAACGGCTGCTGTTCCTGTCGGGCTACAGCGCCGACGCTGGGGAGCTGGCCCGCGAATTCCCCGGCGTCGAGCTGGTCCACAAGCCCCCGAGCGTGCCGACCCTGCTGGCCGCCGTGCGCCGCGCCCTCGAGGGCGATCCGGCGGTCGCCGGTGGACCCGCCCGCTAACCGACAAGATGGTGATCGACGCGCCCCGACGAGCTAGCCGACTAGCCAGTTGGGGCGTAGGCACGCCCCCGGCGGCCCGAGCGCCAGCTCCATGCCGCGGCTTCCCGTCGTCGCCCGCAGCGTCTCGAACCCCTCCCGCTCGAGGTTGTACGCCAGGGTCGCGACGAGGTCCTGTCCATCCTCGATGAGCGGAATGCGGTTCATGGGTGGGCTATCGCAGGATGCTCGTTGCCTCGTCACGGACCTATCCGCTAGCGTCCTGCGACGCCCGACAAGGAGTCTTCATGCGCTCAACGCTGCGCCTTTGGCCCGCCTTCGCTCTGGGGGTCGCGCTCTGCGTGACGCTCCCCGCCTGCCCCGACGACGCCGATCCGGCCGAGACGGATGACGCCGCTGACGCCGCGCCCGTCGACACCCTCGCCGCTGACACGAGCGCGGGCCCGACGGCCGCCGACCTGGTGATGGCGGTCCCGCAGACGGGGGCGTTCACCGTCGCGGGTCTGCAGGCCCCGGTGCAGGTCGTGATGGGCGCGGCGGGCGTGCCCTTCATCCACGCCGCCAGCGAGCACGACCTGTACCTGGCCCACGGGTTCGTCGTGTCGCGGGACCGCTTCGTGATGCTCGAGCTTTTGCGGCGCGCGTCCCTCGGCACCCTCGCCGAGGTCTTTGGCGACCTCGCCCTCGGCAACGACTTCGAGGCCCGCGCCAGCGGCTCCCGCTTCATCGCCGAGCGCCTCTACGGCCTGATGAGCCCCGAGGAGATGGCCCGCCTCGAGGCCTTCGCCGCCGGCGTCAACGCCTGGATCGCGGCCGTGCGCGCCGGCGACGAGCCCGTGCCGCCGACGCTGGCGCTGCTCGGTCCGCTCCTCGGCTCGCCGGACGACGGGGCGTCGCTCCTGAGGGACTTCGAACCCCTCGATCTCGTAGGCGCCGCCGTATTCGCCGTGTTCTACGCCTCTTACGAGACGGGCGACGTCGGGCGGGCCGCCGCGGTCGCTCGCCTCGGCGACCTCTTCGACGGCGCGCCGCTGGCGGACTATCGCAGGGCCGGCGCTTGGGAGGACGTCTGGGAGGCGATGGCGCCGCTGCACGCGGGCGGCTCCGCCCCCGGCTGGGGCCTCGAGGTGGGCTCCGGCGCCGCGCCGGCCGAGGACCCGGCGCTGCAGCTGGAGGCGACCTACGACGCCACCGCCGCTCAGGGCGCCGGCGCGCGCCGGGCCCGCGCCGCCTCCGACAAGTCCGCCGCTGCCGCGTCGCGTCCGGGCTCCCTCGCCCGGCGCACCAACCGCGCCATGCTCGAGCGCGCCGCCGCCCGCTCCGAGCGCTTGCAGGCCCGGCTGCACCGCCCGACGGACGTCGACTACGGCTCCAACGAGTGGGCGGTCATGGGCGCCAAGGGCAAGGACGGCGTGACGCTGCTGGCCGCCGACGGCCACCTCGACCTCGACGTGCCGAGCTTCTTCTACCAGATCGGCCTCGACACCTCGGTCTTCGGAGGCGACGAGTTCCGGCAAAAGGGCCTCGTGATCCCTGGGATCTTCCAGCTCGCCGTCGGCACCAACGGCAAGGTCGCCTGGACCCAGACCCAGGAGTCGGGCGACATCACCGATTGGTACCGCGAGGAGCTCGAGCTGGACGCCGACGGGCGTCCCTCGGCCAGCCGCTTTGCCGGACAGTGGCGGCCCCTGCTCGCTTACGACGAGGTCTACGAGGTCGCCGATATACCGTCCATCGGCAGCGTCGGCCGCAGCGAGACGTGGACCCGCTGGACGACCTTCGACGGGCGCTGGATCACCGACGTCGAGGGGCGCGTCGTCGAGCCCGACGCCGAGGTCGCCGCAGGGGAGGCGATCATCAACGCCGCCGGCACCTTCATCGTCCCCGGCGACCAAGATGGCGACGGCGTCATCACCGCCATCAGCTTCGACTACACCGGGCTCGACCTCGGAAACCTCCTGGCCGCCAGCCACCAGTGGGGCACCTCGGCGGACGTGTGGGAGTTCCTCGACGCGATGAAGTTCATCACGACCTATTCCCAGAACATGGCCGCCGCCGACCGCAACGGAAACGTGCTCTACACCGGCTACCAGTCGGTCCCTTGCCGCGGCTACCTCCCGCGTGGCGAGGATGGCCGCTGGATCGACGGCGCCGACCCGCGGCTGCTCCTCGACGGGACCACCTATCCGGGCTTCACCGTCCCCGTGACCGATCGGGGTCGGGTCGACGAGGGCCCCGGCCAGACCGATCCCGCCAAGTGCGTCGTCCCCTTCGACGCCTACCCCCAGTCGCTCAGCCCCGACCGCGGCTATGTGGTCAACGCCAACAACGATCCCGGGAGCATCACCGTCGACGGCGATCTCTATGATGAACCTTGGTACATCGGCGGCCCCTGGACCGTCGGCCACCGGGCCTCGACCATCGCCCGCGAGCTCGACGCCGCCATCGCCGAGGGCTCGGCCGACGTCGCCAAGATGGCCGAGATCCAAGGCAACGTGCGGTCCCGCACGGCCGAGGACTTCCTGCCCTGGCTGCTCAGCGGCGTCGCCGTCGCCAAGGGCCACCTCGCCAACGGCGCGACCGAGGGCCCCGAGGGCCGGATGGCCGCCGCCTATGCGGACGCCGCGGCCGCCGTCGACGAGGCCGTCACGCGCCTGTCGGCCTGGCGTGACCGGGGGCTGCAAGCCCGGTCGGGCGTGGCGACTTTCTACAACCAGAGCCCGCCCGAGGACGAGCGCCGCGACGCCGTCGCCACCATGATCTGGAACGCCTGGTTCCCGCGCTACGTGGCCCTGGCGCTGGACGACGAGGGCCTGCCGGTGTGGCAGGGGGGCGGGCGCCACGGGCGCCTACGCCTGCTCCATCAGATGCTGGCGGGGCGCGGCCCGGACAACCCCACCGGGCTGGCCTCATGGGTCCCCGAGCGCGAGGAGTCGGCCTTCTTCGACGTGCGCGGCACCGAGCCGCTCGAGACATCGGATGAGCTCGCGATCACGACCCTGGTGGACGCCCTCGCGTGGCTCGCGGGGCCGTCCGAGGGGCCGGCCAGCGGCGGCTTCGAGACCGACGACATGGACGCGTGGTTGTGGGGCCTGAGGCACCAGGTCCGCTTCGAGTCCCTGATCGTCAACCAGATTGGCGATGACGACCTGTTCGAGCTCATCCTGGGCGACTTCCGCATCACCACGAGCGTCCTGCCGCTCAGCGACCCGAAGCCACCGCCGGGTGACCCGCGCCGGGGCCTGACGTGGTTCCCGCGCGACGGCGACAACAACAGCGTCGACGCCGCCAACCCCGGGATGTCAGGGACGCGCTTCAGCTACGGCGCGGGCCCGGTCATGCGAATGGTCGTCGGCTTCGAGCCGGGCGGGCGCGTCACGGGCCTCAACGTGATCCCGGGCGGCCAGTCGGGCGATCCCGCCTCGCCCCACTTCGCCGACCAGGCGGCCCTGTGGCTCGGCAACCAGGCGCTGCCCCTGGACTACCACGTCGACGAGATGGTCGAGGCGGCGGTCGGCCGGGTCGCGCTCAGCCCGCCGAACGACTGACCGATCAGCCTCGGGGGTCTGGGACGATCCGGGTGCCCGTGACCCGATCGAGGGCGGCGAGGAGGTCTTCGGGGCGGCACACGAAGACCTCCTGGCCGCCGCCGCTGAGGAAGTCGAGGGCCGCGTCCATCTTCGGCCGCATGCTGCCGGCTGGGAACTGGTCCGTCATCGCCCGGATCTCGGCGGCGGTGGCCTCGCGCACCGGCTCTTGGTCGGGCTCGTGGAAGTTGCGGTAGACGGCGTCGATGGCGGTCGTTACCAGCAGGCGCTGGGCGCCGAGCTCGACGCCGAGCAGGGCGCTGGCGCGGTCCTTGTCGATGACCCCCTCGATCCCGCGCAGGTGGTCGCGCTCGTCGCGCATCACGGGGATGCCGCCGCCGCCGCAGGTGATCACGACGACGCCCTGGTCGAGGAGGCGCTCGATGATGGGCAGCTGGACGATGCGGATCGGCTTCGGTGAGGGGACGACGCGGCGGTAGCCGCGGTGGGCGTCCTCGACCATGCGCCAGCCGTGCTTGTCGGTCAGCTCGCGGGCCTCGGCCTGCGAGTAGAACTTGCCGATGGGCTTGGTGGGCGTGTCGAAGTCCGGGTCGTCGGGGGCGACCTCGATCTCGGTGACGATGGTCACGATCTCGGCGTCGACCCCGCGCTCCTCGAGGAGCGCCCGGAGCGTCATCTGGATCATGTACCCGAGGCTGCCCTGGGTGTCGGCGACCAGGGAGTCGAGGGGCACCTCATGGAGCACCGGGCGGGCGAGCTCGACCCGCAGCTGCATGAACCCGACCTGGGGCCCGTTGCCGTGGGTGATGACGACCCGCTCGCCGCGCTCGATGAGGTCGACGACGGGGCCCATCGCCTGGGCCGTCAGGGCGAATTGGTTCTCGACGGTCGGGGGCACCTCGGGGTCGATGAGGGAGTTGCCGCCCATCGCGATCACGTTGAGGACTGCCATCTCAGGGTCTCCTGGCCGGTGGAGGCCGACAGTTGGAGCACGGCCCCGAGGGAACCGCAAGGCAGAGCTGTCGGTGAGGGGCTGGTCGCACCCATGGGGCCGCCCTCAGAGGCCGCGGACAGCGGTTCGTCGAGCGGTGGCCGCCGGGGTCGGGTGGCCTGCTGCGCGGTGGCCGGACGAAGGCGGCGCCGAGGCGCGCTACTCGCCCTCGTCCTCGGCTTGCTTCCAGCCGCGCTTGATGTTGCGGGCGGTCCACGCCGCGACGTGGGCGGCGAGGGCCTCACGCGTGGAGGCGACCCGCAGATCGGCCTGCAGCGGGGCCTTGCGGCCCGGCGAGTAGTCGGTGAAGTGGACGACGAAGGCGGGGTAGCGAGGGTCGGCCTCGTGCTTGTGGGTGGCCCAGGCGACGTACTTGCGCACGGCGCGCTTGCCGCGGCTCTGCTTCACCCAGACCTTGCGGTCGACGACCTCCGAGCCCGGCAGCACCGTCCTATTCGGGGTGTCGTTGCGCGCCTCGAACTCGAGGTAGCGCCAGATCTGGTCGAGGCCGACGTCGGCGCCCGTCGGCTCCTTGTCGGCGCGCTCACGGATGAAGACCGGGTGGATGAGGGACGGCAGCGGCATCACCGCGATGGGCTCGTAGCCGCGCGCCTGGTCGTAGCTCAGGGTCATCCGGCGCGTGGCCGCGTCGGCGCTGTCGGTGGCCAGCAGGTCCGACACCCGCACCTCGACCACGATCTCGGGGCGCACCCAGCGGCACAGGGTCCGGTCGCGGTTGGCCATCCGGTAGCCGGAGTCGACGACCATGGCGCTCAGGCGGCCGTGCCACTCGCGCCGCATCCGCTCGTCGAGCCCCGAGCCGACGGCGCCCAGCAGGTGGAGGCTCCCGTCGTCGCGCCTCAGCGCCAGGTTCAGCTCGCGCACGATGCGCCGGCCCAGCTCCTCGCGCTCGCCGAAGGCGACCACCACCGCGTCGATGTAGATGGCGGGCTTGACCTTGATGGTAGCGCCCTGATCGGCGCGGATCACCAACCCCTCGAAGCGCCGGGTCTCCACCCACTCCGCCCAGCGGCGGACCGCCTCGTCGCGCTCTCCCTCGACCGTCGTCACCGGCGCGCAGCGCTCGCCGCCACCGAAGAGCGCCTCGATGCGCTCCCAGCGGGCCTCGTAGTCGCGGGCCTGCCAGTCCTGCCCGTCGAGCTCGACGACGTCGAAGACCTCGAAGCGCAAGCGGTCGGCCCGGGCCTCGTCCCTCAGGGCCGCGGACACGTCGTGGACGCGCGGCCGGTCGCCGCCGCTCGAGGTGGCGAGGAGCTCGCCGGCAAAGACGCCGTCGCTCACCCCCGCGAGGCGCGAGGCGGCCTCGGCGACGAGCTCTTGGCCGATCAGGGCCCGTCCGTTGACGGCGCACAGGGCCACCTCGCCGGCGCGCTTGACGAGGAACCACAGCTCGCCGTCGACCTTGGTCGAGATGAACAGTCGTCCGGGCGGCAGCTCCGAGAGCTGCTCGGGAAACAGGATCCGGTAGCGCTTCGCGACGGTGCGCTTGTAGCGTCTCAGCGTCGCGAGGAGGCGCGCGTCGTCGACGGCACCGACGTCGCCGCGCTCGCCGCCCGCCCAGGCGGTCAGCGTTTTGCAGAGCGCGCTCATTGGGCGGCCTGTGGGCGCTTGAGCTCGAGGTTCGACAGGTGCAGCACCAGCAGGAAGCCGTCGCCCACCAGGCGCCCCTCGAGGAAGCCCCGGTAGGGGCTGCCGTTGCGCTGGAAGACCAGCGGGCGGTTGCCCTTGGAGCCGCTGCCGAGGAGCAGCATCTTGCCGGCCTCGGCCAGGGTCGTGGCCATCTGGCGCAGGAAGTCGTAGGTGAGCCCGTTGACGTGACGCAGCTGGAGCTTGCGCGACAAGGCGAAGCGGTGGACCACCGTGTCGATGTCGAACAGTCGCCCGCTCCACGGCAGGGGCGTCTCCTCGTTGACGGTGGCCTCCACGTCGAGGAACTCCTTGCGCTCGCGCTCGTCGCCGTCGGGCCCGTAGACCACCTGGACCAGGCGCGCGGCGTACAAGAACGAGCCGTCGGGCTTGATGTAGACCCGGTCGGCGGCGCCCACTTTGCGGCCGGCGAGCTCGAGGTCCACCTCGGGGTCACCGGCGATCAGCGCCTCACCGAGGGCCACCTCGTCGCCGCCGAAGCGAGCGCTGAGCGCCTCGAAGTCGTGGCCCTCGGGCGTGCGGATGAGCGTCGTGTAGTCGACGGGCTCGCCTGCGGGGCTGACGAACCTCCAGCCGCCGGGCCTCGGCGCGGACTGGATCGCGACCTGGGCGTCTCGCTGGCCGGCGTCGCTGAGGTTGATGAGTCGTGCCATCAGAACATCTCGAAGTCGAGGTCGTCGTCAGCGAAGGGATCGACGTCGTCGTCGACGCCGGGGCGCTCCCGCACGAGGGGCTCGAAGGCCGCCTCCTCGCCGACGAGGCCGAAGAAGCCCTCGCTGTTGGCGAGCAAGAATAGCGGCGAGTCGGCGTAGCCGCCGCGATAGTTGAAGCGGGTCTCGAAGACCTCGCCCCGCTCGAGGGCCTGGCGGAGGTCCGCGTCGAGATCGTCGGCTTCGAGCAGGTAGACCGCGGTCGTGACGCAGTCGAGCAGCCGTGCCGGCGGGACCGGGCCCTTGAGGGGCTGGGCGGTGTTGAGGGTCGAGGGGAGCTTGTCGAGGGCCTTGCCGTCGGGGTCCACCGCGATGAGGTCCCCGCGGTCCACCACGTCGAAGCCCTCGTCGAGGTAGAGGCCGGCGGTGCTGCCGGGGCCCAACAGGGCCTCGCCGTCGATGGTCAGCGAGGCCGGCTGACACAGCCGCCCCTGCTCGTCGACCACGAGCCGCTTGCGCCGGCCGTAGAGCTTGTCGCGGCTCAGCCGGGTCAGCCCGAAGCGGCTCTCGGCGCCGCCGCGCTCGACCACGATCTCACGTGCCATCGTCCTCACCTCCAAGGCGGGTATGGAACATTGGCGCGGACCTCCGGTCAAGGACGGCGCTGGGCGCGCTGGGCGCGGCTCGTGTGCCGCGCGTCGCGGGGCGTCGGCCGCCGCTGGATCCAAGGGCCTCGCCTCGAGTAGCGAGGGGGGCGCGGAGCAGGCGCCGCGAGATCACATCGGCGGCGCGCGCTCGAGGCGGGCGAGGACCTCGACGTGGGGCGTGTGGGGGAACATGTCGAGGGGTACCACGTCCGTGAGGCGGTAGCCGCCGGCCGTGAGGGCCCGCAGGTCTCGGGCGAGGGCCTTGGGGCCGCAGGAGGCGTAGACGATCGTGCCCGGCGCCCGCGCTACGAGGGCCTCGATGACGCCCGGTCGGCAGCCGGCGCGCGGCGGGTCGAGGACGACCGCCTCGGCGGGGCCGCCGGTGAGGGCGTCGGTGACGCGCTGCTCGACGGCGCCCTCGATGACCTCGACGTGGTCGCAGGCGGGCAGCCGGGAGGTGTTCGCGCGGGCGTCTCGGCAGGCGTCGGCGCCGCGCTCGACGAGGGTCACGCCGCCGGCTCGCCCGCGCAGGGTGAGCCCGAAGACGCCGACGCCGGCGTACAGATCGACGAGGTGATCGACCCGCTGGGGCAGGAGCTTGGCGACGCGCGCGACCATGGCCTCGGCGACGGCGTGGTGGGTCTGGACGAAGGCGAGGGGGCCGGCCAGGACCGTCGTGTCGCCAAAGTCGATGCGCTGACGCGTGGCGCCCGCGAGGTGGCGGACGCGGCCCGCGAGGAGCTGGCCGCCGGGGCGGTCGTTGAGGCAGAGGTGGACGCCCGCGATGGCGGGGATGTCCAGCAGCGCGCGGGCGATCCCGGTGAGCCTGTGGTCGGGCTTGGGCGCCACGATGGTCAACAGCCCCTCGCCGCGGTGGGGATCGAGGCGAAGGGAGAGGGCGCGGAGGTCTCCGGGGCGGTTCGGGCCGCGCCAGGTGCCGAGGTTGGTCCCGGCGAGGACGTCGCGGGCGGCCTCGAGGGCTTGGTTGAGGCGCGGGTGTTGGACGACGCAGCCCTCGGCGGGGACGAGATCGTTGGAGCGGGGCGCGTACAAGCCCAGGCGCAGCGCGCCTGCGACGTGGCGGGCCACCATCAGCGCGCGGGTGCGGTAGCCGACGGGCTCGCCGGCGCTGACCGTCGGGTGGAAGGTCGCCTCGGGCGGCAGCGCGTCGCCGAGGGACTCGCGCAGCAGGGTCTCGCGTCGCGCGGTCTGCGCCTGTGGGGCCACCATCTGCCACGGGCAGCCGCCGCAGCGCAGGACGACGGGGCAGGGGGCCTCGACCCGGTCGACGGAGGGGCGGTCGACGCCGACGACCGTGGCCCAGGCCGCGTGCTTGCCGACGTGGTCGATCCTTAGGGTCGCGCGGTCGCCCGGTACGCCGCCGCGGACGCGGAGCTCGCGGTCGTCGACGACGGCGCGGGCGGTGCCGTCGGCGGCGAGGGCGCCGATGTCGGCGGTGAGGGTGTCGCCCTGGACGAGGCGGGGGGCCTGGCGCTCCAGAGCCGGTGGTCGATGCGGGTTGGGCCGGGAACGCGGCGACCGTGAGCTGCCAGGCGCCGTCGCGGTCGAGCTCCGCTGCGGGGCTAGAGATGGCGCGGGCGAGGCGCTCCTCACCGAGGGGCGCGTGGGCCGTGGTGCCCCCGCGGTATCGGAGGGGGGGTCGCTCATACCAACAACCGGATGGACTTGTCGTACTCGGCAGGCCCGTCGCCGGGGCCGACCTCGCCGCGCTGGGCCCGCTTGAGGAGGTGGTAGATGTGGGGGCCGATGAGGTCGAGCTCCGTCGACTGGAATCGCTCGCCGCCGAAGGCGCGGATGACGTCGGTCTGCTGGCCGAGGATCTCGGCGTCTTGGGCGAAGATCCGCTTGGCGATGGGTTCGAGCAGGGGCTTGACGAGCCGGGCCGGCACCCGGAGGCGGAGCTGGATCACCGCGTAGATGTGCGTCTCGAAGTCGCTGACCGGCGTGCACGCGGAGGTGACCAGGAAGTGGTTTCTGTCGCCCAGGCGGTAGTCGACCTGGGCGATGGACGGCAAGAAAAAGCGGTCGAGGTGCGTCACCACGCCTCCGCTCGGGGACAGCAGACGGCCGACTAGGCCTGAGGGGCGCGGCTCACCGATGTACTCCACCTCGGCCCGGTCGCCGAAGCGCCGGACGATGGCCTCGATCTCGTTGCGGCGCTTGGCCGTGCGGAAGAGGCCGCCGTGGAGGAAGGCCGTGTGGGGGACGTCGAGGGCGTTCTCGAGGGTCGCGTGGAGGGTGCCGCGGGCGACCACCTTGCGGCGGATGACGACGTAGCCGGGGCGATCCAGGCGCGGGAAGCGGAAGGGCGGCCGGATGGGCTCGACGTCCGGCGTCGCGTAGACCCAGACGAGGCCGTCCTGCTCGCGGGCGGCGAAGGCGGGGACGCGGCGGCCGCGGTCGGCGTCGAGGTCGCGGCACAGGCCCGGCACGACGCGGCAGCGGCCGTCGGCGTCGAACTCCCAGCCGTGGTAGGGGCACTGGAGGTGTAGGCCGACGATCTTGCCGCCGGACAGGGGCACGTTGCGGTGAGCGCAGCGGTCGAGCAGCGCGCCGGGCTCGCCGCCGGCCGCCCGGAACACCACCAGGGGGACGCCGCCGATGACCCGCGCCAGGGGGCGCCGGGTCAGCTCCTGGGACGTGCAGGCCACGTACCATTGGTGGTCGAGGCGGACCACTGAGGTGTGGGGTTTGGTCCCCGAGGGTGTCAGCCGGACGGGGAGATCAGGGTGGACGGCGTCGGCGCTCATGACGGCGCAAGCTACCCGCTTGGCGCGACCCAGTCGAGGTCGACGCGGGCCTCGTAGCGGCCGACGACCAGGCCGCGCCAGTTGAGGCGGCGCGCGGTCCTCAGCGGCGCGAGGGCGGCCGACGCCTCGGGTCCCAGGGCGCCCAGGCCCTCGAGGACGGCGAGGATGGCGGGGGTGCGCGCCTCGCCGCTGCCGTCGGCGATCTTGAGCGCGACGCCCAGGGGGCCGTGGGGGCTGTCGCGCAGGGCCATGGCGTAGCAACCTGCGGCCCCGCGCTTGGCGAGGAGCCCGGGCACGGTGCGCATCAGCAGGGTGTCGATGACGCCTTCGCCCGCGACGAGCCCGGGGAAGGCGCGCATGGCGTCCCCGACGGCGGCCAGGCCCGGCTGGAGCATGGGGGGAGCGGCCGCGGGGGCGGCCAGCTGGGCGTACATCCGGGCGAGCCTGTGGAGTCCCAACACCCAGGTCGGCGCGCTGCAGCCGTCGACGGCCGCCTCGAGGTGGGGCGTCCCGGCGAGCTGCTCGTGGAGCTTGCGGATGAGCCGCTGGAGCGGGTGATCGGGGTCGAGGTAGCCGTCGGTGGGGGCCCCGAGGGCGAGGGCGGAGGCGAGCATGCCCGCGTGCTTGCCCGAGCAGTTGTTGTGGAGGGGGCTCGGCGGGCCGCCGCCGCGGATGTGCGCGACGCGGCTGCCGTCGTCGAGGGGTGCGTGGGCGCCGCAGCTCAGGGCGCCCTCGTCGAGGCCGAGGCGCGACAGGATCGAGGCGGCCAGGGCCACGTGGCGCTCGGTCCCCTGGTGGGAGGCGCAGACCAGCGCCAGCTCCTCGGCGCTGAAGCCGAAGCGCTGCCCGGCGCCGCTGAGGAACAGGGCCTGGGCCTGGATGGGCTTGGCCGTCGAGCGCAGCGGGGCGGCCAGGCGCGGGTCGCCCACCGAGGCGACGAGCGCGCCGTCGGGGCGCACGATCGCGGCGTGGAGGCGGTGGCTGGTCTCGACGTGGCCCCCGCGGAGGCCGAGCACCTGGTTCATGGTCGACTCCTCAGGGGGGCGCTGGCTAGCGCCAGACGACGATGAGGGCGCCGGTCTGGTCGACGCCCGCGACGTGGTGTCCGTCGGCGGCGACGGCGAGGTGGCTGACCCAGGCGCCCTCCCAGGCGCGGCCGGGCTCGGCGGCGGCGGACCAGCCGCTGGCCGGGCGCGCGAGCTCGCGCAGGCCCGCCTGGTCTGCGGCGAGGATCGCGTCGCCGTCGGGCGTCAGCGCGAAGCGGGCGCGCGCGGTCCAGGTGAGGCGAAGCGCGGCCGTCTCGTGGCGGATCGCGTCGCCCGCGGCGGAGGGGACGCCCCAGGCGCCGCCGTCGTCGCGCTCGAAGACGAAGACGAGGGCCGAGCCGCCGGGCTGGGCGGCGGCGAGGGCGATGGTGCCGCCGTCGTCGGAGATGGCGAGGTGGGTGATGGCGTCGCCGGCGTCGCCGGCCTCGGCGACGAGCAACGTGCTCTGATCGCGCAGGTAGCTGTTGGTCAGGCTCCGGGGCTGCCCCCAGGTGATGCCGTCGCCGGTGATCTCCCAGACGGCCGCCGCGACGCTGCCCATGCCGCCGCGCTCGCTCACGGCGCCAGCGGCGATGACCCGGCCGTCCGCGGACACCTCGACGGTCTGCCCCAGGGCGAGGACGGGCTCGGCGTCGGCGACGAAGAGCCGGGCGTCGGGGACGTCCGCGCTCTCCCAAGCGGCGTCGATGCGGCGCCAGGCGAAGGCGGCGCCGCGGGTGGCGCCGCCCAGCTGGTGTTGAGGGCGACCGACGACCGCCACGCGGCCGTCTCCCGAAAGGGCCGCGGCGCGACCGTGGCTGGGCCCGGGGTCGCCCGTGCGGAGGACGGCCGTGGGACCGGCCGCCAGGGGCGGGGCGCCGGCGGCGAGGTCGAAGATCCAGGCGTCCTGCTGGTCGCGAGCGGTGACGAGCAAGGTGTCACCGGCATCGCTGAGGGCGACTTGGGCGCCGAAGAGCGCCGTCGACACGCCCGGCGTCGTGCCGTCCATCGCGTCCTCGAGGGCGATCTCGCAGCCGTCCCAGGCGACGACGGTGACGGTGCCGGTGAAGGTGTCCGCGGCGGCGTGGCCGACGGCGATCCGGCTGCCGTCCGCCGAGGAGGCCACGTCGACGGCGCCGGTGGCGGTGGCGTTGGCGGCGTCGGTGATGCCCGGGTGGTGCTGGGGGCGATCGATCCCGCGGCCTGAGAGCGAGACGCGGTGTGGGGAGCCGGGGGCGGTGGAGCTGACGACCAGGCCGGCCTGGTGGGGGCCGCAGCCGTCGGGCGCGAAGGTGACGTCGACGGTCGCCGCCTCACCCGCGCGGAGCGCCGCGGCGGAGGCAGGGGCGGCGCTGAAGGCGTTGGCGTCGTCGCCGTCGAAGGACAGCGGCGCGACGCCGACGAGCTCGAGCCGGCCGCTGCCGGCGTTGGCGAGCTCGAGGGTGACGGAGGCGGGCTCGTCCGTCGGCGTGACCGGTAGCTCGAGGCTGCCCGACAGGGGCGCGCCGGCCACGCGGAGCTGCAGCTCGGGGGTGCCGTCGATGGCGGAGTCGCCCGAGACGCCAAGGACGATCTCGCGGGCGTCGGGCGCGTTGGTGGCGATGACGAGGCGCGCGGTGCTGGTCCCCTCGCTGTGGGGGTCGAAGGTCGCCGAGAAGGTGGTCGAGGCGTTGGGGGGCAGGCGCGTGTCGGCGGGCTGGGTGACCGTGAAGGCGAGGCGATCGTCATGCTCGAGCTTGACCGGCGGCGTGCCGGTCAGGGCCAGGACGCCCGAGCCGGGGTTGACGATCTCGAATGTCAGGGTGGCGCCCCCGGCGTCTGGGGCCCGGTTGGGGAATACGACGGTGTCGGAGATGGCGAGATCGGCGCCGCCGAGGCGCACCACGGCGCCCGGCGTCCCCGGGGAGTCGTCGCCGCAGCTCCCAAAGACGAAGGCCGCGGCGAGCGCGGCCCCCAAGACGGTAGAACCCCTCATTGGGGCCGATCATAGTGAGGTGGCCCGCCGGCGACAAGGCCGTCCGGCTCAGGGCTTGCGGACGGCGACCTGCACACAGGAGCCGGACTGCTTGCGATAGCCGACCTTGAAGGGCAGGGGGCGCACGTCCCGGCGGGTCCGGTACGCCTTGGCGAGGGAGCGCTGGACGCCCTCGGTCCACAGCTTGTTGGCGCGGGTGAAGTCGCCGTAGAGGCGGACGTCGAAGGCCTCGCTCAGGTCGCCATAGTCGATGCCGGTCTCGTCCTGCCAGACGGATGGGGCGTGATCGAGGATGGCCTTGGTGATGATCGAGAAGAAGGGCTTCTGCATCAGGTGCGAGGCGGCCTTGGTCACCACCGGGTTGTGGGCGATGGCTTCGATCCAGGCGCGGGCGTCGGCGGCCGAGCCGAGGTAGCCGTCGGATAGATCGAGGAAGAGGTAGTCGACGAGGACCTTGCGGCCGTCGCGGTCGCGCTTGAGCGTCAGCCTCACCGAGTCCCAGGTCTCGGCGGCGCCGCGGTCGCCGGGGTGGAGCTCGACGTCCACGCCGCCGGCGGCGATGCGGATGGGGTCGACGGCCTCGACGGTGTAGCCGAGGCGCGCGGCGAAGCCCATGAGGATGGGGGTGATCCCCTCGAGGACGCTCGCCTCGTCCATGTCGCGTTTCATGTGGTCGGTGTGGAAGAAGCCGCGCCTGGAGAAGCTGCGCCAGCCTCGCCGGTACACCTTGAGGTACCAGCGGAACGTCTTGAGGTTCCACTTGTGCAGTGCGGGCAGGCGGCCGCCTTTTTGCAGGGCGACGAGCACGTAGCGGTCGGCGTCGGGGTACAGGAGCTGGACCGTGGGCAGATCAGGGCCGGCGAAGGGGTAGAAGACGGTGCCGCCGGCCGGCTGGGCGAGCTCGGCCTTGGCCCAGGCTCGGATCTTGGTCGCGATGCCTGCCTCGTAGCGGGTCCAGAGCGCGTCGAGCTCGGCCACGAAGCTCTTGGCGATCTCGTGCCGGGCGGGGTCGTCGGCGAGGGCCTCGCTCGACATCCCGGCGACGATGCGGGCCGTGTCGGCGGGGGTGGGCTCGGCGGCGGAGGCCGCGGCCGGTGGGGCGAGCAGGGCCGCGGCGAGGGCGATGGCGGTGAAGGTGCGGAGGGGGCGGCGCATGGTGCGGTGTGTCCTGGGCGCGGTGAATATTGCCGTGTCGAACGCTCGGCGGTGGGGGATCGATTCCCTGGGCGCTGCCGCCCTTATGCCCGCAGTCTCCGATCGCCGCAAAGGTTCGAACGTGGCGCGGGGGGCTCAGAAGCTCACGCCGCGGCGCAGGCAGTCGAGGGCCGCGGCGTCGCCGTACATCGCCTCTTCACAGGCGCGGATCGTGGCCACGGGGTCGTGGGCGCCTCGGGCGGCGACGGCGATACACTCCAGGGCGTTGGCGTCGCCGAACATCGCGTCGTCGCAGGCGCGGATCACGGCGGTCGGTTCGTACCGCGCGGTCAGGGCCTTGTCGAGGCACGCCAGGGTATGGCCGTCGCCGAACATCGCGTCGTCACAGGCGTCGAGGACCTCGATCGGCGGGCTCACGGCGCGGCGGGCCTTGTCGAGGCAGGCGAGGGCGTTGGCGTCGCCGTAGAGGTGCTCGTCGCAGGCGCGGATCGTCGTGGTCGGGTCGAAGCGGAAGCCGCGGACGGCGTCGAGGCAGGTCGTCTGGTGGCCGGCGCCGAAGAAGGCGTCGGAGCAGGCGCGGATGACCGAGGCGCGCGCGGCCCAGTTGACGCGCGGCGGGCGCGGTCGGGGCACGTCGTGGATGACGCTCAGGGTGCCGTCGCAGCGGGCGATGTAGGCCCGCGGTCCGCGCACGGGCACGCGGCAGGTGAGGCGGTTCGAGTCGGTGACCAGGTCGAAGGTCAGGGCCCGGCGGCCCCAGGACAGCGCCTCGAGGGCGCGGGCGTGCCCCGCGAAGGCGTAGGCGCGCCCGGCGTAGTCGAAGCCGTCGATGCGCCGCTGGACGGTGGGGAGGTGGGCCGCGGCGGCGACGCGTCCGCGCTGAAACTGCTCGACGATGAGGCCCGGCACGCCCCGGTCGACGATGACCATCGCGCGCCACAGGCCGCGCCGGGTGTCGGTGGACACGAGGGCGCGGACGTCGGGGTGAGCCACGCGGCTGGGGCGTGGGCCGGTGGGCACGCGGGCGGAGGCGGCGCCGGCGATGAGGCTCGCGGCGATGATGAGGGCGGTAGCGGTGAGGTTGCGGTTCATGATGCTCCGGGGGCGGTGTGTCCTCTATCTGATACCGCCAACGACGCGAGCAGGGGGGGCCCCATTCAGGGCTGAGATGTCACGAGTTTGTCGCCGGCGGGTGGTGTGGGCCGGGGCCCGGGAGTCTGGTAACCTCGAGCCATGATGAGACTATCGCTGCCTGCGCGGGTGCGCCGGCGCCTCGATGGGGCGCGGCGAGACTGGTCGATGGCGCTGCGGGGGCTGGTCGGCGGGCGCCTCGAGCCGCTGGTCTACGATCGCCCATCCCGGCGCCGCGGGGGCGCCGCCGAGGGCTCCCGCGCCGCCGAGGGCCGGGAGCTCGAGGTCGTCGCCGTCGCGCGTGAGACTCCGGACGCGGTGACGCTGCGCCTGCGGCCCGTCTCTGGGCCCCCGATCGCGCACGCGGCGGGGGAGTTCTTGACCCTGCAGGTGACGGTCGGCGGCCGCGTCCTGCGGCGGGCCTACTCGATCTGCTCGGCGCCGGGGGACGCCCGGGGGCCCGCGGTCACCGTCAAGCGTGTGGCCGGCGGGCACGTGTCGAACTACCTCAACGATCACGCGGCGCCGGGGATGCGCCTTCGCGCCCAGGGCCCGGCGGGTTCATTCGTCATGCGGCCTGAGCCCGACGGGGCCCGGCACCTCGTGCTGATCGCGGGGGGGAGCGGCATCACGCCGCTGATGTCGATCCTGCGTGACGTCCTCGCGCGGGAGCCCGGCTCGCGGGTGACGCTGCTGTATGGCAGCCGCGCGCCGGAGCACGTCATCTTCCGCGCGCCCATCGCGGCGCTCGCCGCGGACTACGCCCAGCGGCTCGCGGTCACGCTCTTCGTGGAGCGGGGGGCGGGCGCTGATCCCGACGGCGGCGACCTCGTCGTGGGGCGTCTCGACGGCGAGGCCCTGGGCGCCGCCCTCGACCGCCTGGGCGTCGCCGATGGCCCGGCGACGAGCTACTGGATCTGTGGCCCGGCGCCGATGATGGAGGGGGCCCTGGTGAAGCTGGGCGAGCGCGGCGTGGACCCGGCGCGGGTGCACACCGAGCGCTTCGGTGGCCCCGCCCAGCGGGTGGTCGCGGCGACGTCGCCTCAGCCCGCGAGCTTCCGGATCGGCGGGGCCGACCACGCCGTCACCGTCGCGCCGGGCCAGACGCTGCTCGAGGCCGGCGTCGCGGCCGGCGTCCCGCTAAAGTACTCCTGCACGATGGGAGGCTGCGGCGCGTGCCGCGTGCGCATCTTGGCGGGCCAGGTCGTTCACGCTGGCCCCAACTGCCTCACCGCCGAGGAGGCGGCCGCCGGCCAGGCCCTCGCGTGCGTGGCGAGGCCCACCTCGCCCGTCACCGTCGAGGCCTGATGGTCGGGCGCGCGGCCTGAGGGGCCACGGATGTCCGGCGCGGCCGGCGGGCTCCCGGTCGGGTCCGTCCCTCGTGCCGGCGGGCCCGACCCGCTACCATGGCGGTCCCCGACCCCCGAGGAGGCCGCCATGCTCTTGAAGGACTACGCCCTCGCGCTCGTACCGAAGAGGCTCCGCGACAGCCTCGACGCCTATGGTGAGATCTTCACGGTCTTCGCGCAGATCCGCGATCCGAAGGTGCTGCGGTCGCTCGCCGGGCCCGCCGCCCGTGGGCTGCTCTTCAAGCGCGGCAAGCAGGGCGTGCCGACGTCCATGCCGGCCTCGCACGAGGCCTTCTTCGACTGGAGCTACCCCTCGGACCAGCCTGAGATGGCCGACCTGTACCGCCGCGCAAAGCAGGGGCAGTGGGACGGCGAGCACCTTCCCTGGCACCTCGATGTGGACTTCGACGACCCTGACGTCGGCATCTTCCCGATGGACTTCCTCGACTGGGACCACGCGGCGCGGCTGGGGATCAAGCTCGACGCGGACGAGCGGCGGCGCCTGGTGATGGATATGGGCACCTGGTCGCTGAGCCAGTTCCTCCATGGCGAGCAGGGCGCGCTCTATGCCGCGGCGCAGGTGACCGAGGCCGTGCAGTTCATGGACGGCAAGTTCTACGGCGCGACTCAGGTCATGGACGAGGCTCGCCACGTCGAGGTGTTCTCGCGCTACCTCGCGGACAAGGCCGGCAAGCTCTACCAGATCAACGACAACCTCTTCACGATCATCGACGCGCTGATGACCGATGGCCGTTGGGACATGAAGTTCCTCGGCATGCAGATCATGGTCGAGGGGCTGGCGCTGGGTGCCTTCGGCACGCTGCACCAGATGACCCGCGAGCCGCTGCTCAAGGAGCTCCTCGCCAACGTGATCCAGGACGAGGCGCGGCACGTCCACTACGGCGTCGTGGCCCTGCGCGAGCACATCAGCACGGCCTTGACCGAGCGGGAGCGGCGCGAGCGCGAGGACTGGGCCTTCGAGGTCGCCATGCTCATGCGAAACCGCTTCTTCGCCTACGAGGTCTACGACGAGTGGTTCGCTCACAAGCTGAGCCGCGCCAGGTGGCGCGAGTTCATCGCCGGCTCGCCGGGGATGGAGCGCTTCCGCAGCACGATGTTCCGGCGGCTGGTGCCGAACCTGCGCGAGATCGGGCTGTTGACCGACCGCATCAAGCCCTACTACGAGCGCGTCGGGCTGATGCGCTACTTCGGTGGTCGCGCGGCCGACAAGGTCTCCGCCGCGGAGCTGTTGAGCGACGGAGAGAGCGCCGCGGGTTTCGCCGCGGCTTGAGCTCCCACCCTGCGGACGGCGAGGTCGGCCCGTCCTCAGCGCGCTCGACCCGCCACGGGCGCACTGTCGTGCGTGCGCGCCCGCGTGGTCTCTCCCTCGTGGTCTTTTGTCAGAAGACCCGCACGACGATCGCGTCCTCGGGGGCCTCGCGGCCGACCGCGACCTCGTGGCGCCCCTGGCGCAGGCGCCAGCGCGCCTCGAACGGAGGACCCACGGTGGCGACGCGCTCGCCGTCGACCCAGAACGTGAGCGGCGCGTCGCCTTCGGCCTCGGCGCGCAGCATCACCTCCTGAAGCGCGGCGGGCTGGGAGCGATCGAGGAAGAAGCGGTCGCGGTCCAGGGGTGCGGTCAGCCGCACGTCGTCGCGCAGAGCGCCCGCGCCGCCGCCCTCACCCTGAGGGCAGCGCGGCGACCAGCGCGTCGGGGCCGTGGGGAGACCGTGCGCCATGGACCACTGTCGCCACGCGGCCGGCAGCCGCGGGTAGGACGCGATCACCACGTCCTCGCGGGCGCAGGCGGGGCCTGCGAGCAGGCCGTTGCGGCGGTCGACCCGGGCGCGGGTCCAGGCCGCGTCGACGTTGCGGCTGGCGTCGGCCAGCGCCGCGGGCGACAGCCACTCGTCGACGGTGGCCCCGCACCGGGGGTCGGCGATCTTGCCCGTGAGTCTGCATAGCCGCGCGCGGGTCAGGCCCACGGGCGGGCGCGGCCAGGCCACGTCCCCGGGCTCCGCCGCGTCGGGGTAGAGGAGCTGCAGGATCTGGCGCAGGGTGGGGGCCGCACCGACGCTGCCGGACACGCGGTTCATCGGGCTGCCGTCGAAGTTGCCGACCCAGACGGCCACGGTGTAGTCGGGGGTCGTGCCGACGGCCCAGTTGTCGCGGAAGCCGCTCGACGTCCCGGTCTTGGCGGCCACGCGGAAGGGCAGGGCGAGGGGCCCCGCGTGACCGAAGCCGATGCCCCGGGCGCGGTCGTCGGCGAGCATCTCGAGCAGGGTGAAGGCGGTCTCGGGGCTGAGCACCCGCCGCTCGGCGGGCTCGGGCTGGCCCGCGATCCAGCGGGGCGCCCGCCACCGACCGAGGCGCGACAGCGACGCATAGGCGCCGGCGAGATCGAGCAGGCGGACCTCGCCGTTGCCGAGGGCGAGCCCCAGGCCGTAGTGGTCCGGGGGGAGGGTGAGGCTGGCGAGCCCCGCGGCGTGGAGCGTCGTCAGGAGCCTGTCCACGCCGAGCTCCGAGGCGATCTTGACCGCCGGGATGTTGAGGGAGCTCGCCAAGGCCTCGCGCACGGTCACGGGCCCGTGGAAGCGCCGGTCGTAGTTGTCGGGGCGGTAGACGCCGTCGGGGGTCTGGACCTCGTAGGGGAGGTCACCGATGAGACGCGCGGGGCTGCCGCCGCCGTCCATCCAGGCGCCGTACACGAAGGGCTTGAGGGTGGAGCCGGGCTGGCGCAGGGCCACGACGCCGTCGTTGGCGCCCAGGGCCTCGGCGTCTCCGTAGTCGCGGGAGCCGACCCAGGCGAGGACCTCGGCGGTGGCGGTGTCGAGGACCACCGCGGCGGCCTGGAAGGCGCCGTGGTCGTCGACCTTGGCCCGCTGGCGGCGAAGGACGCCCTCGACCAGGTGCTGCAGGCGCAGATCGATGGTGGTGGCCACCCGCCCCGGCCGCGCGGCCCCCGCGGGCAGGGCCGCTGCGATCTTCGAGGTGAGGTGCGGCGCCTCGACGTCCCCGCGACGGGCGAGCAGCCGCAGGGGCTCCTGCTTGGCCTGGCGCCA
>PDWJ01002687.1_pt1 | contig 41127 bp, 36 predicted proteins | sample 1430881 | NCBI WGS metagenome assembly PDWJ01 (sample SAMN01162460, study PRJNA174530) | Oral metagenome, whole genome shotgun sequencing project. | biome: Marine environment; feature: Marine mammal; material: Swab sample of the gingival sulcus; isolation source: swab sample of gingival sulcus...
CACGATGAGCTCCGCGCTAGGTAGCCCTAAAAATCCGAAAGCATCAAAATGTGCTATTTTTTATGTCGGGTTCCTGCCTAGCTGGTATGTCCATTCCTACATCCACATTGGTTGCAAACCTGGTTTATAACACCGTTCTTCTAAACGGTGTTTTGCTTGTTAATACGGCCCAAGCAATTCTGGCGAGTTTGTTCGCTAATGCGACACAAGCAACATTAAACGGCTTGGAGCATCGCAGCTTAATGAGCCACGCATCGTAAGGGCCGTTATTTTTTCCTAGTCGTGACATCACTGCTCGGGCTCCATGCACAAACAAACATCGCAAGGCTTTATTGCCTCGCTTGCTGATCCCTAATAGCTTTTGTTTGCCTCCAGTTGAATATTGAGCCGGCACTAAACCCAGCCAAGCTGCCATTTCTCGACCATTTTTAAATTGTGTGCCACTGCCAACTTCCATGACTAATGAGGTAGCCACCATATCGCCGACACCTGGAATACTTTTTAGTAATTCACATAGTTCATTTTGCTTGCCCCATTCTTTGATTTTTTTATCCTGCTCTGCAATGCGTTCGTTTAAATGCAGGTAATCTCGATGCATAAGTTCCAGCTCTCGCATCAGCAAGGGCGGCAATTCAACGTGACGCTGTTCCGCCAGCCAGCTAAATAATTGCCTCATTTTGGCATGCCCTGTTGGCAGCGAAAGCCCAAACTCCAATAGTGTTGCACCTATGCGAGACATAACAGCCGTGCGTTCCGTGACATAACCACTGCGCACCCGATGACATACCGCTATGATTTGCTGTTCTTCCATTTTGGGCTGTACAAAGCGCATGTTTGGCCGAGTAGAGGCTTCAGCTATTGCCTCTGCATCAACAAAATCATTCTTATTGGTTTTGACATAAGGCTTTACATATTGAGGGGGGATCAGCTTCGCTTGATGGCCCATATCTTCACACTTTCGAGCAAGCCAATGTGCTCCACCACAAGCTTCAAAAGCAATAGTGGTTGACTCAGTTGTACTAAGTAAATCAATAAGCTGCTTACGAGAGAGTTTTTGTTTGAAAATAATATGAGAGGCTGCGTCGAAAGCACAGACAGTTTAAGGGTAGTCCTAAAATGAGGGGAACCATCTCATTAAACCGCCTGCCCTTTAGGGGAGGCGGTTTTACAAAGAAGAAGCGTATAATGTGAAAATTAGTCTTCGCTACGTTCTTTATGTCCGTCGCGCATATGGGCGATTTCTTCTCCACCCAGACCGTTACCCACCAAAGTAAAGGCCCGAGCGAAGCCTTTCACATAACGGCCACCTGTTGGCTTGAGTTTGAACAGTTTAAAATCAACCATCTTGCTCAGGTGGTTGATGCGTTCGCCATGGCGCTCTACCAGGGCATCAATCCCCTGCTGCCAGCCATCCGCTTCAAATTCAATCAAATCAGCATCCATTGCATAGTTAACCCGCACACGCGCGAACAGCTCGTCAGCACAGTCTTCATCCTGAATGATCAGAACGGATGCTTTAGGGTGCTCTTTAAGGTTAACCGCATGAACAGCAATATCACTTAACAACACGTAAATGCAATCATCACCAAGTGCAAACGGTGCATAAGAGGCATATGGCTCACCATCAGTACCCATAGTTGCCAACTGCAGAGATTTGCGGCTCTGAATAAACTCTAGAATTTCTGCTTGGGTTTTTGCTTGTAACTTTTCATTGCTCATCTGTGTTCACCTTACAACGCGGAATGCTGCTGAATTTGCTTAAAACGTTTTACCTGCTCTGGTAATAATACACCCTGCTCATCACGACCAATAAAGACTTTAAAGATATTGTTGTTATCTTTGTCCTGAAAAGTAAACGCATAACTTTCACGGCCACGATGGGGCTTATCCTGAAAGTCGATATGATCAATCGCTTCCAGATTAATATGCCCTTCAAATCCAGGCTGGGTTCCTTTCAGGTTATAATAACCATGGCCGATTTCCCCTGCAGGAAAAAGACCTTTAAATTCAAAAACGCAGCCACCATGTAAAATAATCGTGGTGGTATTACCCCAGGTTGCCAATTCGCGCAATAACGCCTCAGCTTGCTCGCCTGGTAGACCACTTTCTTTTGTCATATAGCACTCACCTGATTAAATGTCATAAGAGACATGGGCGCTGTAACCTGAAGAGGGGAAGTTACAGCGCCACAGACTCAATTAAAATTTATAGGTTGCCGATAAAATAACTTCACGCCCGGCTGCATCAATATCCGCCCAGGTGCTACGGTATTTCTTATCTGCCAGGTTATTGACTGTCATATCAATTTTCAGGTTTTTAACTGCAGCCGGTTCCCAGCTCGCGTAGATATCAGCTACCGTATAGCTATCATAGGTCACAGGAGGCCCACGACGAGAAGGCGGCACACGATTCTGCGCTTCTGTATGCACTATACGCGCACCCGCAGTCAATTGCCGGTTCAGCAAAGAATAGTTCAAATCAGCGCTCCAGGTATCCGCCGGAACGCTACTCAAAGCGTTGCCTGTATTCCGGTCGGTACCGCGTGTCTGGCCATAACCCAGTGTCAGGTTCATATCATCCTGGCTGTATCGGGCTTTAACTTCATAGCCTCTCAGCTTGGCTTCATCCACATTAACCCATTTGGTGGTACCTGGATCCACAACGGGGGGTCGACCAGGGATAAAGACAAAAGGTCTTCCGCCCCGACCTATAAAATCATCAATCCGGTTTTCAAAAACCGAAGCTTTAAAACTCCAGGCATCATTAACGGCTAGATTGGCAATCAGCTCAGTATTAGCCGACTTTTCCGGCTTAAGGTTCGAATTGGTTTCAAATGTATTACAACCAAAAGGCGGAATACAAAAATGGGTACCGGTTGTATACATCTCCTCCACTGAAGGGGCGCGGAAGGCACGATCATGACGCAAGGTCAGCTCCAACATATCAGAAGCTTGCCACGTCAATGCTGCGGATGGTGAAAAATGACTATCCGAACGGCTTGTGCCCAAGTTATCATCTTCCGTTGCAAAGTAGTCATAACGACCACCCAGCTCAAGCAACCAGCTATCGGATACCGGAATCATCGCCTGCATAAATGCACCCCAAGAATCCGTATCGGCCGTAGGTGGCACCGGACGATTCACACCACTTCGAGTACCGCTATAGCGGCTGTGGTAGCCATCAAGACCATACAATAAAGCGATATCGCCAAATTGGGACAGGTTATTAATATTCAGGCCGAAGGTATCTTTTTCTGTGCTGTCGCTTCTGCCATCCCTCACCCGGGACTCATCAACATCAACACCGTTCCAGTAAGCCATAACCTGAGCGTTGAGCAGAGGCGACTCTGTATCGATACGATAATCAGCAGAAACCGACGAACTGACCTGATCCTTGTCAATCAGAAATACGCTTCCACCATTGACACTACCAGAACCATTTGAAGGCACACCCCCTTCGACAATACCATGACGGGCACTCAGTGCCAGCGACTGGTCTTCATCAATCTGCAGTTCCACCTTACCCATCACACCTTTATCCCGTGAGCCGGAGTTCCCTACATCTGTGCCATCACCGGTTTCAATGTTATCAGAGTCACGGAAATAACCGGCTAGCAACCAGTCAGCCGTTTCAGTGCGACCTGCGACAGCAGCTGTGGTCGTGCTTTGGTCATTATTAAAATTCCAACCGGTTTTAATCAATCCGCCCAAGTCCTGCTCAGGGTTAAGCACATCTTTAGGTGATATAGTGGTCTGGGCAACAACACCACCCAAGGCACCTGAACCCCAAAGAGCACTGGCCGGGCCCTTAACCACTTCAACGGATTTCAGCAGTGCCGGGTCGAGGAAATAGCTAGCACGATGGCCCGATTCAAAATCCTGGCGGACCCCATCAACCGTCTGTAGCACTCGATTGCCACCCAGGCCGCGAATATTTACCGTCTGGTAACTCGGACGCGAACCACCCTGGACCAGAACATTAGGCTCATTAGACAGCACCTGCGCTACTGACTTGGGTTGCCTGGATTCAATGGCATCCTGCCCAATAACAACGACTGGACGAGAAACATCTTCTACTTCCTGTTCCATTCGTGTCGCTGTAACAACGACTTTATCAAATTCAAACGCCGGCTCATTGTTGGCTGGTGATTCAGCCCATGCCTGAGTTGCAAGTAAACTGCTGATAACCACGGCTAATGGTTTAGGTTGCATATATCCCCCTGAACTAAATAAAACCGGCCCTGAGCACCCAATCAAACGTTTCAAACTTGCATTCGATCGAACCTTAATTAGGGCCGCATAAAACATCCAACTGACTTCGCAGTGGGTCATTCTTTTGATCCGGCCAGTAAACCTAGCCAGTTCAAAAAAATCAAAACTAAAACTATAAAGTAAATAATCGCGCACAATACTATCATTAAAGGAAATAAAGGTAAATGATAATGCCTATCATTGACTTTAACCCTAGCGATAAAATACAATTATTAACAAGATAACTACTTGGTGATAGAGTTCTGCCCGGCATGCCTGAGACAATTAAGCGAAATCGGTATATTCTGATCTGGCGTGTTTTTTTCATTTGCAGCCTTGTCACACTCAATAGCTGGGCATTTCCCGCATTCCAGATTTCATCGCCATCAAGCTCGGCCCAAAGGGGCAGTGACACCTTGTCTGTAGCCGTATCATTCACCAAGCCCAAAGCAGACAAGCCTGACAAGATCGTAAAAGACACAACGGACAGCGCAGAGCCAGAAACAACTGCCAAACCTGCCCCTGTTGAGAAAAAGCCGGCGCCACCAAAAAAGATAGCCAAACTCGTTGCAAAACCCATACCGAAGCCTGTTGCAAAGGCACCTAAGCCCAAAAGGGTTAAACCTAAAAAGCAACCACAGGCAAGGCCCACATTGGATGAGACGAAACAGCTTGCCAAGAACATAACCGATCAAGCACCAAGAGCGGCTGCCTCAATGAATGAACAGGCACCAGACAAGACAATTCCTGCCGTTACTGAGGCAGTGCATTTGAGCAAACCTGTATTCGCTGCGCCGCCTACACCACCGCGCTATCCAAAACTGGCACGGAAGAGAGGACAGCAGGGCGTAGTGCTGCTGGAGGTATGGCTGGACAAAGAAGGAAAGCAGTCACGCCTGACGATTATAAAAAGCTCGGGACTACCTTCCCTGGACAAGTCGGCACTTAAAGCCGTCTCAACCTGGAAATTTAAACCTTATATGGACGAGAACAGCGGTGTCAGGCTTGCATCCAAAGTACAGATTCCTGTTGAATTCTTGCTCCAGTGAACGATGACCTGAGAAACAATTACTTGTAAAACAACTCAATCCAAGCATATGAATATACTCACCCTTGCACAACAACAACTCGGGCCACTGAGCCTGCCTTTACTTACCTGCTCTGTAGTGGCATTGCTGATACTGTTAGAGCGTACCGCTATTCTTTGTTACTACACCCTGCGCCGCAGCCTTCGGGATAAAGGACTGGGGATACTGGATAAACATCGGGAATACCCCAGAGCAACGCGAGACGAAATTGCGGCTATTTGGCTGCATAATAAGCAGCGTAAACTCGGCCATGGTATCCGAATGCTGCAAATAATCGCGCTTATCGCCCCGCTTTTAGGTCTGCTGGGCACAGTTATCGGCCTTATTCAGGTCTTTGACGCCCTGGGAGGTCATCACGGCCCAATCGAGCCTGCTATGCTCGCAGAAGGGCTGGGCATTGCCATGAAAACGACAGCAATGGGGTTGATTATTGCCGTACCGGCTGTCATTGGTGCCCACGGTTTTCAGCTATGGGTTGATAAGCTGGTCGCACTAACCGAGCAGGCAATCAATATGCACAATTTGCATATTGACGGGGTTTGCACCGAGGAACTGACATGATTCGCAGTCGCCAGAAGACAGAAATCAACGGCACTTTGGAGCTGACGCCTCTGATAGACATTATCTTTATTGTCGTTGTCTTTCTGTTACTCACGGCCAATACACGCTTACTGACGTTACCCATTGATGTCCCGGTAAGCGACAGTCAATTAGGTAGCAGTAAGCAAACAGACACGCCACTCACAATAAGCCTGCTTCCCGAAGCGCCACACTACGCGATAGATAAGCAAAAGTATCACGACTGGGATGACTTTAAAGCAATCTTATTAAATACTATTGGCACGCAAAAAGACCGTCCGCTGGTTGTTGCGGCCGATAAAGACGCATCTGTCGAGCCACTGCTGAAACTGCTTGCGCTCCTTAATGAGCAACAAATTACAAACACACAAATTTTAATGAAAGAAACCACGCCATGACCTCTCTACCATTTAATATTTCCAGGATTCACAGCATGCCATTCAAACACCTCCTTTCTATATTCATGCTAATAACTGCCGTACTGGCAAACCCGGTACACGCTGAGCAAAACCGCCTGATCAGCACAGATTCAGGGGTCACCGAGCTAATCTTCGCGCTGGGCCTTGAAGAAGACCTGATCGCCGTTGATGTCACCAGTACCCTCCCAGACGACTTTCCAGAGCTACCCAATATTGGATACCACCGCAGACTTTCGGCAGAGGGCCTGATGAGCATGGAGCCAACAACCGTTATCGGTAGCCAGCATATGGGGCCTGAGCCGGTTATTAACGCACTGAAGCAAGCCAAGGTTAACCTGGTACAACTACCCAGCGCCAAAACCAAAGAGCAGCTACGTGATAACATTCTGAATTTAGCCACCGCTTTGAACAAGCAAGAGCGAGGGTCAGCATTACTCAAGACCGTCGATAACCAATTGGCAAAACTGGAGCAAACGAACCTTTCCGGTGAGAAAGTTGCCTTTGTACTATCGATGGACGACAACAAATTGCGCCTGGCAGGCAAGCAAACTGGCGGTCACTCGTTTATTGAACTGATGGCCGCTGACAATGTAGCGGACTTTGACAACTACCGTAATGTCTCTGCGGAATCTCTCCTTGCCATGCAACCAACTGCAATTATCGTTGCAGGTCGTGATGCGGAAACAGCCGTTGAGAAGTTAATGAAGGCCAACCCTATTCTGGCGCATACACCCGCCGGTAAACGCGACACGATTGTTGCCGTAGACGGTTCGTCACTGGTGGCCGGGCTGAGTGTCTCCGCAATTCAAGAAGCAATTCGTTTATCGAAGGCAATCCACAACAGCACCAACACAGAACGGCAGTTGAATAAAAAATGATGCGTTGGCCCCTTCCAATCACCAGTATCGTACTTGCGCTATTACTTCTGGTCGCTGGCTTACTTTCGTTAACCCAGGGCGCTATGAAGCTACCGGCTATCGATAGCTTGCTTATTGTAATAGACAACTACTTGGGCGCCAGTTTCAGCTCGCTTGAACGCTATCAACAGGTCGTTGTTCTGGAGCTGCGCTTACCCCGCTTGCTGATGGCCATTTTCGTCGGTGCCATTCTGGCTCAGTGTGGCGCTGTCATGCAGGGCCTGTTTCGCAACCCTCTGGCGGACCCGGGCATTATCGGTGTTTCATCCGGAGCAGCGGTAGGCGCTATCCTCGCCATTGTTGTATTTCCATCAACATGGGGAGTGTGGACCGTTCCAATTAGCGCATTTATCGGTGGCCTGGCAACCACCTTGCTGGTTTACGGGTTAGCACAGTCCAAAAATGGCACCTCGGTATTGGTATTGTTGCTGGCCGGTGTTGCCATATCCGCTTTTGCCGGAGCCGCTATCGGCTTCCTGAGCTATTTCGCCGATGATCAAAGCCTCCGTGAACTTAATGTCTGGCAGATGGGTTCACTGGTTGGAGCCAACAGCGCCAATCTCTGGTTGGCATTTGCCACCATGGTTGCTCTTTCTATCGCTTTTTACCGCAGGGCTGCAGCACTTAATGCATTGCTATTGGGCGAACCGGAAGCCCGTCACCTGGGTATTGCAGTTGAGAAAATGAAGCGACAGCTGATTATTCTGACTGCTATTGGTGCCGGGATAGCCGTATCTTCTGCGGGTATCATTGGCTTTGTCGGCCTGGTGGTTCCGCACCTGGTACGCCTGACAACAGGTCCCTGCCATAAAAGCCTGCTCCCCCTTTCCGCACTGCTCGGCGCTGTATTATTGGTCGTTGCAGACCTTGTCGCTCGTTTGGTAGTGCAGCCTGCAGAACTGCCTGTAGGCCTGGTTACAGCACTGCTCGGTGCTCCTTTTTTCCTTGCTCTGCTGATTCAGCAGCGAAAACTATGGAGCTAACACCATGTTAGAACTACATAATGTCTGCTTCAGTGCTGGCAACAAGGTGCTTCTGGATAATGTCAATTTAACGACGCATGCAGGCTCAGTCTGCGGCCTGCTGGGGCCAAACGGGGCGGGTAAATCGACCGTACTCAAAGCCATCAGCAGGGACATCCAGGCAACAGGCAGTATCAAGTTTCACGGCAAAGCACTTGAAGAATGGAATGATCTGGAGCGGGCAAAGCACCTGGCCGTCCTGCCCCAGGCCAGCCAACTCACTTTTCCTTTCAGCGCCCAAGAGGTTGTAGCCCTTGGCCTGACGCCGTTATCTATTTCACGACAACAGGCAGAGCAGCTGATCAAGGAGAAAATGTATTTAACCGACTGTGCAGGCCTCGCAGACAGGTCTTACCCGTCATTATCCGGGGGAGAAAGGCAGCGCGTGCAACTGGCGAGGGTTTTATTACAACTGAGCCAAGCGGAACAAGCACCCTTACTGCTGCTGGATGAACCCACTTCTGCCCAGGACCTTGGCCAGCAACATAACATCCTCGCGCTGACCCAGGAACTCGCCAAGAGTCACAACTTTGCGATTGTCACAATCCTGCACGATCTGAATCAGGTACTACGCTATTGTGATCAATGCTACCTGCTCGATCAGGGCCAAGTCAGTATGCAAGGCCCCCCGGAGCAGGTTTTATCCAACCAGTGCATCCGCGAACATTGGCAGTATGACCCCCAGCGTGTCACTCTGAGCAATGGCCAGTTAGCCTTGATTTAATCCGGGCTTCACGTTCGCGAACACGTTTAAATCAAGCGATCTCGGCGCGAAAGTTCCACCAACGGATGCAGCGTTAAACTTGGCGTGATAGCCAATGCTCGGCACGGGCAGGGTTGACTTCCTGCCCCAACTCGCCGTGCTGATAAACACTAATCAGCCGTTTAATCGCAAGCGGATGCCCTTGCTCCGCAGCCTGGCAATAGAAGGAGAATGCCTTATTGCTATCAGGTTGAAAGTAATGCTCAAAACCCTCTTCGAAGATTTTTCCCATCTGATACTGGGCTTTTGCATCACCCTTTTCTGCCGCTTGTTGCAGATAAATACCACCCTGAATCCGGTTTTGTACACCATCACCACGAAAGTGCAGCAAGTGACCGTACACAGAGAGTGCTGTTTTATGACCATTGTCTGCAGCAAAACGAAATAACTTCATGACAAAATTATGCTTTTTAATTGACTTCTGCTGTAATGATGAGCGAAACATTCTATAGGCAATAAAGAACACCGCAGGCGCAAGTAAACGAGATAAAAAACGCATAAAAAATTCCAGAAAAGTGATTGGCCAAAGCCGGAATAATATCAATCATGGCTAATATTAGAAATATTCACCTGTTGAGAAAAATACCTTGATCACATCTACATTTTTGCGCTAAAAAGTCTATAATTCATTATCGAATAAAAAAATCAAATTATATTCCAATATGGAATATAGATAATCCAAAGAGAATAACCGGATAGTAGAATGAAAATTTACGAAGATAACTCCCTTACAATCGGCAACACACCACTGGTTCATCTAAAGCGCTTTGCGCCCGGCCTAAACATTTTCGGTAAAGTTGAATCTCGCAATCCGGCTGGCTCTATCAAGTGTCGTATTGGTGCCAATATGATCTGGTCCGCAGAAAAAAGCGGCGCATTAAAACCAGGCATGACTATCGTTGAACCAACCAGCGGTAATACCGGCATTGCCTTGGCATTCGTTGCCGCCTCGCGTGGTTACGACATTGTCTTCACAATGCCCTCCTCCATGAGCCTGGAGCGTCGCAAAATCATGAAAGCGCTGGGTGCAAACATTGTGCTGACAGAACCGGCAAAAGGCATGAAAGGTGCGATTGCAAAAGCCCAGGAAATTGTCGATCAGAATGCCGGCACGCACATCATGCTACAGCAATTTGAAAATCCGGCGAACCCGGCCATTCATGAGCAAACAACCGGCCCGGAAATCTGGAATGACACCGATGGTACAGTCGACATTCTGGTCGCAGGTGTAGGTACTGGCGGTACAATTACAGGTACCAGTCGTTACATCAAGCAAGTGCAAGGCAAAGCTATTACGTCCGTTGCGGTTGAGCCGACAGATTCACCTGTTATCAGCCAAACACTCAACGGCGAAGAAGTACAACCGTCACCGCATAAAATTCAGGGTATTGGTGCGGGTTTTGTACCTAAAAACCTGGATCTGGAACTTATTGATCAAGTTGAGCAAGTCAGCAATGAAGACGCGATTGCAACTGCGCGTCAGCTGATGGAGAAAGAGGGTATCCTGGCAGGAATTTCCAGCGGTGCAGCCTTGTGTGCTGCTTTGCGCGTCGCCAAGCAGCCCGGCAATGAGGCGAAGAATATAGTTGTTATTTTGCCTGATTCGGGTGAGCGCTATCTTTCTTCTGCACTGTTTGAAGGTATGTTCAGCGATAACGAGCTGGTTCAATAATAGACATCGTCAAAACAAAAAAAGCCGGAGCAATGCTCTGGCTTTTTTATATCTGTCACACCGAAACGCTATCAGTTCAGTAATTCACGAATTTTATGGTGTGAAGGAAACTCCTCCAGACGCTCAACCTGAACGCTGCCGTCATTCGACTTAACTACGTTATACCACTGCGCCTGACGCTGCTGTCCCTGATAACACCCATCCACTTGGTAACTCTCACCATCAACATCAAGAACTGCAATAGTGCGAGTATTCATTTCCTACCTGAAAGTGGAGTAGTTACAAGCTACTGGCGCTTTTTTAGCCAAAAGAATGCCTGATTCTGTAATTTTGCTACTTATATAAAATAGCAACCCTCTGGCTGATAGATCTGGTGTATATGCAAAGGCTTAATCGCTCAGGGGGCTGAGCTCCAACATTGCACCTCACCCTGTAGCGAGGCCAGCCCTCTGGCTGATTGGGTTTGGCAGATTTTCCCAGACCACATCGCTCACTGGGTGAGCTCCAATATGGCACCTCACCCTGTAGCAAGGCCAGCCCTCTGGCCGATTGGGTTTGGCAGATTCTCCCAGACCATATCGCTCACAGGGTGAGCTCCAACATGGCACCCCGCCCTGTAGCGAGGCCAGCCCTCTGGGCAGATTTTCCCAGACCATATCGCTCACTGGGTGAGCTCCAACATGGCACCTCACCCTGTAGCGAGGCCAGCCCTCTGGCCGATGGGCTACGATCGGGCTACTGGCCGCATCGGATCACGAATCCATTCGCTCCAAGATCCGGAATATAGACGACTCCCCTTCAGCCCCGCAATTTCCATAGCCAATTGATTATGGCACGCAGTAACCCCGGAGCCGCACATATGGACGATTTGTTCAGGAGGCAAATCCCGTATAACAGCCAACCACTCTGTTTTCAGCTGATCTGCCGGTTTAAAGTGGCCGTCATCCTGTAGGTTATCGGTCAGGGGGCGGTTAATTGCACCGGGAACATGCCCGGCAACCGGATCAATCGGTTCAACTTCGCCGCGGAATCGTTCTGCAGAGCGGGCATCAACCAATGTTGCGCTCTTCGCAGCCAGCTCTGCTTGTAACTGCTCCGTACTCAGGTTTACAGCCGCTTGCAGTTGCAGGGAAAACTGCGCATCAGGCGCTTTAGACTCATCAGGCTCTTCAGCTGTTAATTCGCCACCCGCACTTTGCCAGGCTGGCAAACCACCATCCAGAACAGCAACTGCCTCGTGCCCCAGATAGCGCAACAACCACCAGCAACGCCCCGCCATCATGCCACTGCAATCATCATAAACAACAACTTGTGTATTAGGATAGATACCGCAACGCCCTAACTTCTCAGCTAACAACACAGGCTCCGGTAGCGGATGACGGCCCGTGAGCGGGGTGATCACAGAAGAGAGATCATTATCCAAATGCAAATAATAAGCTCCAGAAATATGGCTTTCGCTATAAGACGCACGCCCGGCTGCGGTGTCCATCAGATTGAAACGGCAATCAAGTACCACCCAATCCGGATTGGCAATAGACGCTTTTAATTGCCCTGCACTGATGATCGTTGTAAACATATACCGATTCCTTTTCCCATCGTTACCTTGGCATCGTTAGTGCTGCAACATACGCTTATTCTATTGTGACAAACCGAGTACACACTGTCACGGTTACAGATATTGCGCTAGCGCTTCCTGTAACAGATCCAGTTCGTTTTGCGCTTTTTGCTTTGCCTTTTTCTTCAGACTTGCAACTTCTGCAGTTTTATCCGCAATGGCATTTTGCGCGGCGGCCGACTGATCGTCTGCAGCAGCGACCTGATCAAGCAATGGCTGCAATTGCATCAGAATCGCACGGCGACGTCCCTCTTCCGCACGCGCCATTGCTTCTGCAGATTTCTCTTTTTTCTGTTTCTCGTCTGACTTGGCCTGGCTCGTATAGGTCAATGGCCGAATACCCGTTGCAATACGGACCTTTTCCAGCAAAGGGGTTGCGACTTCACGCGCCTTATCAGCCCCTTTGAGCAGTATGTCCTCGACAGCCCCAAGATCAGACATAAATTCATTGTAGCGCGCACGCGGCTCCACAAGTTTGGCATCCAGGAATTCAAACAGCTCCTTCTTGGCATCGCCCCAAGCGATACCCTCTTCAAAGCGTGTTCTCATTGCAGCGACTTCCAACTCGTTTGCAAAGCAGCTATACAGTTGAAATAAAGTGCTGTTATCAGCATCCTTAGGTTCTCCCGGTGCACGCGCATCTGTTTTGATCTGTTTGATAAGCTTGTACAACTCATCTGCCGAGCAAAACAGCGGGATTGTATTATCATAGCTCTTGGACATTTTGCGGCCATCAAGACCGGGGATAAGCTGGGTTGTCTCATCGACAACCGCTTCAGGCAGAGTAAATAGATTCTCAAAGGTATGATTGAAGCGTCCGGCCATATCCCGCGCCATTTCGATATGCTGAATTTGATCCTTACCGACCGGGATAAGGTCGGCATTAAACATCAAAATATCTGCAGCCATCAAAATTGGATAACTGAACAGACCCATCGTCACACCATCATCGAGGTCAGCTTTACCACTATCCCGGTTAGCGTCAACAGAGGCTTTATAGGCATGGGCACGGTTCATCAAGCCTTTGGAACACATGCAGGTCAGCATCCAGGTCAACTCGGTAATTTCGGGGATATCCGTCTGACGGTAGAACGTCGCTTTATCTGTATCCAGGCCTAAAGCCAGCCAGGTCACAGCAATTTCCCGGGTAGACTGCGCGATTCGTTCCGGGTCATGGCACTTGATCAGCGCATGAAAATCAGCCAGAAAGTAGAAGTTGTTATACTCACCACTTTGGCTCATCTCAATTGCGGGCTTGATAGCCCCTAAATAGTTACCGATATGCGGCGTACCCGTCGTTGTAATTCCCGTCAGAACTGTTTTCTTTTCCATTTACCTATCTTCTCTTATTGCCCGGATGAGCCTGTCTATAGGACTCTAAAACCTGAATAGCGAGACTGTGTTAAAAACGGCATACACTTGGACTAAAGGCGGCGAAAGCATGCAAGAGCAGCGCGTTGAGTTCTGTCGCAGCATTCTATAGCCAGAGCGTAATATTTCTATACAGGCTCAGAAGGGCGGTATAATACCGAAAAAACGACCTCGTTTCGCCCCTTCAAATCACCCCACTCGGGTAATTTCTCAAACAGCATTGTCTGGCACAACATCCGGGTTAGTGATAAAAAGAACAGTCGAAAACTGTAACTAATTTCATAATAACAATCAGAAGATCACAATCATGTCAGAATCCATTGCTTCCTGGGTCACCCTTTCCGCCCTTTTTGCCAGTATTGCCTGGTATATCACGCAGAGTCCTGAGAAAGGGATCAATCATATGATGATGGCCGTTGCATCAGCCGTTCTCTGCCTGTTTGGTGGGCTTTTAATCTCCGGTGCCATCATGAAAGTCACCGGCTCATTCGAAAGCCCTCTGATACCGGCATTACTCGTGTGCGGCAGTACAGCTGTCTGCGTTATCAGCCATACACTCTACAAAAAAAGAAGCGCGACAAAGCACACCCCCGAAGCATAGCTAAAACTTATAAAGGCTATTGGTAAAATAGCCTTTTTTGTCCCTCTCACCAGCGTTATGATGAGCATAATTTTTAACTGAAATAGATAAGAAACTATGCTGATTGTTGTTTCCCCTGCAAAAAATCTGGACTATGACACGCCGTCCAAAACCGACCAGTTCACGCAACCGGAATTTCTCGATCATGCCCAGGTACTGATTGAGCAACTGAAAACCCTCTCTGTACAAGACGTTGCCGAGCTGATGAAACTCAGCGATAAACTTGCCAGCCTGAATGTAGCCCGTTATGAATCCTGGAGCCCCGACTTTAATCAGGAGAATGCCAAACAAGCGGTTCTGGCATTCAACGGTGATGTGTATACCGGACTGGATGCAGCCACGCTATCGGATGAAGACCTGACATTTGCTCAAGACCATTTACGTATTCTTTCCGGTTTGTATGGCATTTTGAAGCCATTGGATCTGATGCAGCCTTATCGCCTGGAAATGGGTACCAGATTGCAAAACAGCCGCGGCAAGAACTTATATGAGTTTTGGGGCAATATCATTTCCGATCGCCTGAATTCAGAGCTTGCACAGAGCAAAGAACCTGTTTTGATCAACCTCGCCTCCAATGAGTATTTCAAAGCAGCGAAAGAGAAAAACATTCAGGCAAGGGTGATTACCCCGGCATTTAAGGATTGGAAAAATGGTCAGTACAAGATGATCAGTTTCTACGCCAAGAAAGCACGTGGCCTGATGGCCCGCTATATCATTCAGAACAGGATTGAAGAGCCTGAACAGCTTAAAGGTTTCGATCTTGATGGTTACCGATTTGCGGAAAGCATGTCTGAAGGGGATACCTGGACCTTTATCAGAGATGCTGATTAAGCGTATCGGAGCAGGCTAAATCATTAACCTGAATACGGCATCAATTGGCGGAAGTTTTCCGCCAGTATCGTTTGACTTGAGTGTGTCTGTAAGCGTAAACGCTGCTGTAGCAGCGTCAGAATGGGCTTGTGCAGCAGCACGCAATTACAAAGCGCAATATACGGGTACACGATCTGAAATCAGCTATTCGATATAAGTCATCCAAAAAAAAGCCAGAAGTGATCTTCTGGCTTTTTTCGTGCAATTAGCTGGCGTCAAGAACCCTGCTGAATCCCCACAATAAACCAGTCAGCATTTTCGACTGTCATATCCCGTGACAGGTGCCAGGTTTCATTAAACTCGGTAGTTTCTTGCGAGTCCTCTTTTAACCAGCCATAGAAGTTAATACTGACGATAACTTCACTTCCCTGATCGATAAAGTTCGCAATTTCAGCCATCACCGAAACCACTTCTGTTTGCTGCTCCGCCGGGTACTTTGCACGCTCCTGCTGCAATGCGTGCAGCACGTCCTCAGAGGTATAGGTTTGAATTTCAGCCCAGTTATTCTCATCCCAGGCTTTCTGCAACGTAATGAAGTGTGTTTTTGCACCCTCCAGAAAAGCATCACGCTCAAACCAGGATGGCAGCTCAAACGTATCGGCACTACCCCAACCTGATTCAAAGGACGGCATCGGTTTAAAGTTCGCTTCAGGTTCAGGCGCAGCTTCACGCTGCTGTGTATCAGGATACGGTTTGGTTTCATATTGCTGTGGGCCATTGTGCGCATATTCCTGCTGTGGCTGCGCCCGACGCCGCATCGACATAATTTTGAAAACAACAAAAATGACCGCCGCAATTAATAGAAGATCCATAAACTGAATGCCGTCAAATGCCCCACCAAACAAGAGAGCACCAAAGATACCACCTGCTAAAAGGCCTGCTGCCAAGCCACCAAATCCACTTTTTTTAGTGGCAGCTGAATTCCCCTTCTGTTGGGTCGCAGACGACTGCTTCTGTGCAGGTGCTACTTGCCTTTTCTTGGGAGAGCTGAAACTTTTACCAAAAGAGGAGCCACCACCAAAGCGTTTCGCTTCAACCGTTTCGGCAATGGGTAGTGAGACTAAAAAAACCGCCATCAATGTGACTATAAATGTGCGCATTACTTCTCCTGAATGTTCTGTTTTTTGTCCGAGATTACGGCAAAATAGATTCCAACGAATATTAAAACGATCCCCCAGAAATGGAAAGCATAAAGCGTCTCGCCCAGAAATATAACGGAAAGCAGCATGCCCCAAAGGGGAACCAAATGGATAAACAAACCAGCAGACCGCGCACCCAGTTTTTCAATACCGTAATTCCAAAACATATAAGCCAGTATTGAAGGGAAAACGGCCAGATAAGCAATCAGCATATAAACGTCACTGTCCCAGACTATGGCTGGACGGTCTTGCATTTCGATAAAGGCCAGAGGAGCCAGCAACAACACACCGATGGTCAACGTAACTGAGAACAGGGTAAACCCCGGCAACCCTTCAGGACGCCAACGTAAGACAATACTGTAACATCCCCATACCAGCATGGCGAAGAGTACCCAAAGGTCTCCGGGATTAAAGTGCAGCCCGGCCAACACCGCAAAATCCGCCCGACTGATTAAAATAAGAACCCCCAGCAAAGAGACAAAAACCCCTGCCCACTGACGTAATGAAGCCGCTTCTTTCAACACCAAGGTACTCAGCAACAGAATCATGATTGGCAGAGAAGACTGCATCAACGTACCATTCACTGCCGTGGTGTACTGCAGCCCTATATACGCCAGTGTATTAAATCCGGCGACACTTAAAACACTAAACAGACAGAGAATAGGCAAGTTCTGGCGAACGGTATGCCAATGCCGATAAATGGCTGGCAGCGCAAACGGCAGCAAAATTAAAAAAGCAGCCGTCCAGCGAATTGAAGCCAGGGTAATGGGGGGGATATCAACACTGAAGGCTCGCGCCAAAACAAAGTTACCCGCCCAAAACAATGTCGTCAGGCATAAAAGAAGATAAGCCAGAAATCACCTCAATGAATCAGGAATGTTTCTGAAAAAAACGAGACAAAAGGTTATTACTGGCGTCATTGCCAGTAACGACGTAGTGTAGCACATTATAATTATTCACAGTCCAGCGCATACGACGGTTGGCTTTTCGCAAACCACAGATCAGTATCTCATCACCTTCCCGGATCTCATCCAGTTCCCCAGGCAACATATCAATGACGCCATCACGGCGCAACATTAATGGGAATGCATGAAGATTACGCTTACGATTATGCGGGTCCTTAAAAAACAAAGACAATTTAAGGTCGAAGCCCTGCCGCTGCGCCTCCATCAAGGCAGGCGTTTCCTCCTCGCTTACAACATAGGCCCAGCTATCCAGCTCGTCATCGCCAACAATGCTACTCATGCGATTGATCAGCGTATGCGCCCAAACATCATCATAGTGCTCCAGCATTTCTTCAATAAAAGCCGGTAGCAACGGTGACTTCACATGGGCGAGAACGCGGTTGGCAATAATCCGCCCCGGTTCCATCACAAAATCGGCGCGGCTGTTTTGAAAGACCAGTTTGTTCTCATGAATATTCTGCCTGACCACAGTGAGGATGTTCGGATTCAGCTCTCGCGCCGTCATAATAATGGAAAGGTTATCAGCATCATTTTGGGTGCCCGCAACAATACCGACCGCATCCATCACTCCGGCCTCCAGCAAAGTATGCGCTTCAGTACCGACACCCACTACCTGGTTAGGCAGATCGACAATTTTATCGGCATCAACATCAACGATCTTCAGGTCGACATCACTTTCATCAAAGGCGCGGTAAAGCGCACGCCCGAAACGCCCATGACCACAAATAATCCAATTGCCTTTAGTCCGCTGATACACACTCGCCACGGGACGATGATCAGGGCTATGTATCCAGTCATAGACTAGGTGCATATAAGGCGCATGGGCGGCCAGCGAAAGATACTGCGCATAGGTACGAAAAGGATCAACAACCAGATTAGTGCCAAAGGATTGTAGGTTTTCTGTTGTGGTATCAGACTCCGTCCGACTAATCACCAATCGATCAGGGCAAAGCAGTTTACTGGCAATAGCAATCGACAAGTTGACATGATCATTATTGGTCAGGGCCATCACCCCGATGCACTTATCATGCTGTAATCCGGCGGCATCCAGAATGTCAGGCAAGGAAGCATCAGCACATAACGCGGGTACGGATATCGGTAATTCCGCCATCTCCAGCGCATCGACCCGGTCCTGGTCGACTTCAAGGACGACAACACGAATATCCCGCCTGGCCAACTGGCGCACAACGACACCGCCGGTCACCCCGTAACCACAAATCAGATAAAAAGGCTCATTCAGTGCTTTGACTGCTGCCGTGAAGGAACGCCGCCTCAGCATTCGTCTAAATACGGGCTCCTGAAACAGGGAAATTGTGGTACCTATGCTATATAACCAGGCAATAACCGTGGCGTAAATACAGAACAAAGTCCACATGCGTTGCGCAGAGGTAAATGCATAAGGTACTTCACCGAACCCGATTGTGGAGCCCATAAACGAAACAAAGTAAGCCGCATGGAAAAAATCCATGTGGTATACATTACCCTCATCATCCATTCCGGGAATCAGCACAAAACCGAGTACCGATATTGAATACACCGTTATCAAGGTGATTAGCGGTGCACGTACTCGCCGCAGAAAGAGGTAAATAACGTTATTCATCCTGGTCGTGTCCGCTTAACGGCGTAGCATCGCAGTTTCAACAACCAGTAGAATAACCGAGATAATGTTTGCCAGCAGAGCCCCACCACTCAAAGAGACTACACTGGACATATTGGATGCATCCATACCCACGCCACTCACATGTTCGGCGTAACCCCAGATCCCCGCAGCCACAACTAACTGTAAATCGGCCACCAGCGAAGTCGCCAGCATCAAAGCACCCAGGTGGGTTCGATCACCAAACTTCACTACGGTACAAATCATACTCACCACAATGGCGGCAAAGAATTCATAGACATTATGATGGGCAGGATTATCAATTTCGCCAAGGTAGAAGCCAAAGTTCAACGTCAATGATAGAACGATAAAAAACGCAAAAATCACCTTCTCTTTGTTCATCGCTTCCTTCCTGTAAACTAAACTGTTCAAAATTGGACTGATTGTAACACTCGATGAGACAAAATCTATTGCCTTGACTGCAAACTACACCTTGAATCTACAGGCTCAAAGCCTGGCACAGGGCTTACAGGATACCCTCAAGACTCGCAGAACACTTACAAGGCTTGTTCTCAGCTCGCATAAAAAAGCCTGATAATGGCCACCTTCTGCAAAATCCGGGTTTCTATTAGGAACCCTGATCGTTATCCTTGGTCACATTCTGACTACTCCACGTATTTCACGCAACTTTTAGGCTATACCAATGTTGAGCTTTATACCCCGCCACAGGATCAAAACCCTAATTTTCATTCTGCTATCAGTTTTATCAGGCATCGTTCATGCAACCGTCGAAAAAAGCCCGAATGACCTTAAACAGTATCGCAGCCTGGTACTGGATAATCAGCTACGTGTTCTGCTTATTTCAAACCCGGCTACGGATAAAGCTGCCGCCGCAATGAACGTCGCCGTTGGCTCCAGTGCAAACCCTGAAGACCGGGCAGGCCTCGCCCACTTTCTTGAACATATGTTGTTTCTGGGAACCAAAAAATATCCGCAAGCAGATGAATATCAAAACTTTATTCGCTCCCACGGCGGTGGCCATAACGCTTATACCGCACAGGAAAACACCAACTATTTCTTTGACATCCAGGCCAATGATCTTGAGCCTGCATTGGATCGCTTCGCCCAGTTTTTTATTGCACCACTGTTTAACGAGAAATACGTAGACCGGGAGCGCCATGCGGTGCACTCTGAATATCAGGCCAAAATCCGGGATGATTACCGCCGTAGCTATGCCGTTGTCAAAAGCCAGATGAATCAGGAAAACAGTTACAACCGCTTTGCCGTTGGTAGCCTGGAAACACTATCAGACAGGGAAGGCAGTCAAGTGCGCGACGAGTTAATTGCCTTCTACAACCAATACTATTCTGCCAACTTAATGAGCCTGGTTATTTTGGGCAAAGAGTCATTGGACGAACTGGAAGCCCTGGCGCGTAATAAATTCAGTGCCGTTAAAAACCATGATGTACAACCTTTCAGAACCCGGGGAAACCTGTTCCGCGCCAATCAGTTACCACAGAAAATTGAAATCAAAACGATTAAAGATATTCGCACTCTATCTCTGACCTTCCCCATCCCGGAAACCCGGACGCACTGGCAGAACAAACCGGTTTACTACATTAGCAGCCAGATAGGCTATGAAGGCAAAAGCAGCCTGTTATCCATGCTCAAAAACCAGGGTTGGGCAACCGCATTATCTGCCTCTCAGGGACACAATCTCTACGATCAAGCAACCTTTATGATCAATGTGCAACTGACCAAAGAGGGCTACAGCCATTACCTTGATGTTACCCAATCTATTTTTCAGTTCGTCGAACTACTGAAAAAAGAAGGAATTAAAAAAGCGCTTTTTGATGAAGAAAAGCAGCTCAGTGCCATTAGCTTTCGCTTCAAGGAGGAATCAGAGCCAATACATCTGGTGAGCGGATTAGCCCAAATGATGCAGTACTATCCAACAGACAAAGTGATCAGTGCCCAGTATTACTTTGCCAGCTTTGAGCAAGAGTTGATTGCTGATTTCCTCAGCTATATCCGTCCTGAAACAATGCAATTAGTACTGAAATCCCCCAGCATCGAAGGCAAACAGACTGAGCCTTACTACGATGTTCCCTACAACGCGGAAAAACTGACAGCCCGCGAGCTGGAACAACTGCAGCCTACTGCCGGTTCATCCCAATTGGCAGTGCGCCAGATTAATCCATTTGTGGCAGAGCACCTGGAGCTTATCGCATCGGGTGATGATAAAAAGCCCCACCTGCTCAGCCAGGAAAACGGTCTGGTTCACTGGCATCAGCAGGACACCTCTTTTGGTACGCCCAAAACCAGCATTTACTTCACCCTGCAAACACCTGTTGCCAACCGTTCAGCCCGCTCATGGGTGCTCAATAACCTCTATATCGACATGCTACAGGAACAGCTTGTTGAAACGTCCTACGATGCGTATATGGCCGGCCTTAACAGCCAGATTTATCCGCATATGAAAGGGTTTACTGTCCGGATTTCAGGTTATAGCGATAAAATCAGCCTGTTACTGCAAACAATCGTTGACGCAATCCGCAATACAGACATAGACGCGCAGCGGTTTAACATTAAAAAACAGAAATACCTGGATGATCTGGCTAATGCACTCAATGACAAGCCATACAACCAAACTACAAATCGCCTGTATGAGCTACTACTACCGCAATGGAGCAACAGCCAACAACGTGCAGCGTTGCAAGCACTGCAGCCGGCAGACCTGAAAGCGTTCTCAGAGCAGTTACTTGATCAACCGGATATAAAAATCCTGACCCACGGCAACCACTCAGCAGCATCAGCGCTTAAGCTTGAAGCCCTAATCACGTCGCAACTCAAGCAGAAAACGGCTAAAAAAGCCCCTGCGATACAGGTTGCACGCATCCCCAAAAACCAGGCACTTGTCGACAGCCTGACCATCGAGCACAACGACTCAGCAATTTCGGTCTTACTTCAGGGAGAAGATAATCGCCTGCAATCCCGGGCAGAGAGCGCTGTACTCAGTGAGTTACTGGCGTCTCCCTTTTACAACCAAGTACGCACTGAAAAACAGCTGGGTTACATTGTTTTCGCAACACCGTTGCAGATGCACAAAACACCGGGTATCGCTTTTATCATCCAGTCTCCGGTAACCAGTGCAGATCAGCTTAAAACGGAAATCGACAGTTTTCTTCAGCAGTGGAGTGATAAGCTGATGACACTGGATGAGGCCACCCTCGCCCGGTTTAAAACCAGCGTCACCTCCCGTATTTTGAAAAAGGACAACACCCTGTCTAGCCGTAGCAAACGCTACTGGCGCGAGATAGACTGGAATGAAACCAGCTTTGACAGCCGAGAAGAGTTGGCCAAGGCGGTGGATAACCTGACACTGGAACAGGTCAGAAAGGGGTTTGAAAAACTGAAAGCCCGTAAACTGGTTGTACTCCACAACGGCAACACATTCGCGCCAAGTACTTATAACGGCAATTTGACGGCGGTGTTTTCCCAACTCAAAAAGGATAAAAAATACGTACCTGAGAGTTAACCCGGATGTTGCACCCGTGCATTTGATTTTTTCAACTGGGTATTGTTATACAGGCGTACTCCGCAATGATAAACGGGAGTACGCACTGTAGCGAGGCCACCCCCCTGGCCGATGGGTTCGGCATATCTACAAAAGCTTAATCGCTCAGAGGGCTGAGCTCCTACATTGGCACTCACCTTGTAGCGAGGCCAGCCCCTGGCCGATGGGTTCAGTATATTTCTCAAGCCACATCGCTCAGAGGGCTGAGCTCCTACATTGGCACTTACCCTGTAGCGAAGCCACCCCCCTAGCCGATGGGTTCGGCATATCTGCAAAAGCTTAATCGCTCAGGGGACTGAGCTCCTACATTGGCACTATCCCTGTAGCGAGGCCAACCCCCTGACCGATAGGTTCAGCACATCTGCAAAAGCTTAATCGCTCAGGGGGCTGAGCTCCTACATTGGCACTTTCCCTGTAGCGAGGCCAGCCCCCTGGCCGATAGGTTCGGCATATCTGCAAAAGCTTAATCGCTCAGGGGACTGAGCTCCTACATTGGCACTCACCTTGTAGCGAGGCCAGCCCCCTGGCCGATAGGTTCGGCATATCTACAAAAGCTTAATCGCTCAGAGGACTGACTGAGCTCCTACATTGGCACTTACCCTGTAGCGAGGCCAGCCCTCTGGCCGATGGGTTTGGCAGATTCTTCTAAGCGGAATTGCTGATAGGATGAACTTTAACAAAACCTATAATCACATAGTCAAAAACTATTCCAACTGCAAAACTTTCCTTTTCTTGGCAGGTTCGGTTCCCGCCTGCTGCTTTTGCAATGCTTCAATCGGGCGGAAATAAACTGAATCTTTAACGGCTTCCGGTTCTATCAGCGCATCACACCCCTGGCCAAGAATGAAACAACGGGCTTTTTTCTCATCTTTACCGATTTGCACAAAAATCTTATCTTCCCCTTTTAACAGAGGTTTCTTCGGCTTCCCGACAGGTACTTCATTCACTTTGGGCTTAACATACGGAATAACAACAGGTTCAGGCAGGTTACTGGGCAGGTTATCAGGTTTAACTTCTACCATTTTCTCTTTATCAAAAGTGCCCCTTCTCCAGTCTTTATAGGCTGTTTCACCATCTACCGTGCCATAGAAATACCCTCTGGGGGCAGTGACCTGATATTTTATAGGCGCTATGATCTCCTCAGCCCAAGCAATGAGGGGCTGAGATAGCAAGGTGAACATAAGCATGGCAACAGGCCTAATCAAAAGCATCTTCCATTGGATAAATCGCCTCCGCATAAACAGCAAGTTCTTCAAGGATATGTTTGCGCTGCTCATCCATAGGCTGTGAATAAAGTTCATTAAGACGCTGGTAAAATTTTTCCATTGTCAAATGACCGCCTTCCCCTTTCAGTAATTTACGCTGGCGATAAGCCTCCCACTCCATCTGCTCTTCATAAGTCAAAATGTGTGGACAATTGCGCGCTTTATAGCGAAGCAGCATGTCGCCTAAACGCGGGTCCTGAAACGGTAGGTCCAGCGCGGCCAGTGTATCCGGCCCCGCCATTTTGACCTGGTCCATCAACTTCCGGTCACTCGGTGAGAAAAAACCACCACTGTACAACATATGATCCGGATCACTCTCCGCTGCAAAAGGGCTTTCATTATAGATATCGGCCACTTTCTCCTTTAGCCCAGAAAAACTTCTCAGTATCTGGAGGTGAGCCCGACAGACATTGCCGTCAATTTGTAATTTTGTAGCCTCTTCAGAGTTGATCATTTTTGCCGGCGCGATAATCGGGCACTTATTGATATGCACCTGCTTCAGTGCAATACGCGGGTCATCCTCGCTCAGCTCAGCACGCGGGGTGTAAAGTAAACGGCGTAATTCTTCAACCGATAGTTGTAGGAGTGGTTCCGGATCGAAACGCAGATCCCAAACCAATACGCCATTCTTATTGATCGGATGGGTCGCAACAGGCGCGACCACGGCCGCATTACCGTGCTCAATAGGATAGCGGGATGATATATGCAAAACGGGCTTATGGGTTTGGATATCCAGTAATTTCTGCACCGCCTGCTTAGTGCGATTGTGCAAAACATAATCGAACAGTTTGCGCTGTTTTTCCCGAACCAGTTTCGCCATCTCAATCGTCGCGTAGACATCGGACAGTGCATCATGCGCATGACCATGGTCTATACCGTTGGCGGCGGTGAGGTCTTCCAGACGCAGGCTGGGTGTTCCATCTTCATACTCAGGCCAAACAATCCCTTCAGGCCGTAACGCCCTGGTTAGCCTGAGCATATCGATAATATCCCAGCGAGAACACCCATTCTGCCATTCCCGTGCGTAGGGGTCATAAAAGTTCCGATACAAACCGTAACGGGTCACCTCATCGTCAAAACGAATACTGTTGTAACCCACCCCACATGTTCCCGGCCTGGCCAACTCGGCATAAATTCGGGCAAAGAATTCAGCTTCACAATAGCCTTCAGCAACCGCTTTCTGCGGTAGAATACCGGTAATCAGGCAAGCATCCGGGTGGGGCAACTGGTCCTCACTCGGTTTACAGTAAAACATCACTGGCTCTTCTATAATATTCAACTGCTCGTCTGTTCTAACGCCGGCAAACTGTACAGGCCAATCCCGCTTCGGATCTGTACCAAAGGTCTCGTAGTCATGCCAAAAAAAAGTCAAAGGCTCATTCGCCATAAAGTATCCTTGCCAAACAGGTGAAACTGATAGATATAATGTGCACCAGATAGTGATGTATTGATATTATCAGGAATATGAGAACCTGCGAATAAGTCATATCGGTTCGGTGATGGCCACCGCGACAACATAAAGCCGGTTAACAGACACTGTGTCACACAGACTAACTCTCGTAAACAAGGATATACCCCATGTCTAGTCATCAGGAAATAATGGATAAATCTTGCCCCTGCGGTTCCAATAAGCCTTTTGATTATTGCTGTAAGCCCCTGGTTGAAGGCCAAAAGGGCGCGCAAACAGCGGAAGCCTTAATGCGCTCTCGCTATACTGCATTTGCCCTGGGTGCAATTGATTACCTGATTGATACTACCGCAGCCGAAAAGCGCAACGCCGATGATGCGGAGGTGCTTGCTGACCAGGTTAAATGTACTAACTGGGTTGGGCTGACCATTTTGCAGACAGAAGCAGGCACACGTGCAGACGATATCGGTATGGTTGAGTTTGAAGCCAAATTCGAAACGGATGATCAAAGCGGAACCCTTTATGAGCGCTCAAACTTCCGCAAAGAAAACGGTTTCTGGCTATATGTTGACGGCGAAGTGGAGGTCAGAGCCTGACCGCACTGCTTGAAAGAAGGCCCTGTGCCCACTAAGAGTTCCAAAAACATTCCCTGCACACACCGAATGCAAGACTTTCTCGTAATGTCAACGCTGTATGCACCATAATTCTGGGTTAGAATAGCCAGCCCAAATGGCCTGGGTGCTTCATCTCATATGCACCCCGGCGAAGATGTTCAGGTAGTTATGCTAGGTAAATTTTTCAAACCCGACTGGCAACATGCTAAAGCGGAGAAGCGCATTAAGGCGATCTCTAAATTATGTGTAGAAAATGCCGAAGACCAAACAGTACTCTCTCAGCTTGCTCTTTCAGATCAGGATGCCTCAGTGCGCCTTACGGCCACGGAGAAGCTGGTTAATCTCGAGCTTCTGATTAAAATCAGTAAAAGAGACACGGTCAAAAGTAACCAGGAACACGCTCTTCATCGGATCAGCCAGATTCTGCTAAGTCAGTCTGAACCCCCTGGACAAGCCGAAAAGTCAGCCGCACTGAGCACACTTCAGGATAGTAATTTCCTAACCCATATTGCACTCAACAGTCCTGACGAGACACTACGTACTCAAGCGGTGTCCCAGCTTAACAATGATAGCAGTCTGGCTATCATTGCTGAAAACAGCCAACGCGCCAGTACCAGAGTACAGGCAGCCGAAAAAATCTCTACGGTAGAATTGCTGGAAGCCCTTTGTAGAAGTGCGCGTCACAAGGATAAAGGGGTTTTTAAAACAGCTAAAGATAAGCTCCAACAGCTTCGTCATCAGGCAAAACAAGAACACGAACGTAACGCACACATTGAGAAGCTGATTCAGGCCATCACTCACCTGTCTAACACAGCATACTTCCCTCTCTACAGCGCCAAACTCCATGCCCTACTTCAGGAGTGGCAGCCCCTTGGTCCTGAGGCATCAATAGAACAACAGCAAGCATTTGAACAGGCATCATTGGAGGCCCAGGCCGTTATTTCAGCCCGTGAAGCGCTGGAGAAACAGGCCGCCACGCAAGAGAGCCAAAAACAACACTTGAAAGAGCAAAGCGCCGCCCTGTATGCAGAGATATGCGCGCTCAAAGAAAGCACATCAAGTCTGATCTTGTCTCTTGCTGATCTCGACAGCCTGCACAACAAACTGAACCAGATTATGGCATCCTGGGAGGATGTCCAAGACTATAGTACTGAAGACAACCGGATAGCATTCGCTAAAACTGCCGCCCAAATCAACAACTTGATAGCCGCATATCGAATTTTCTTTGAGTCTAAGCAGCATATTTCTGAACTGACATCTGCATTAAATGAATCAACAGCCCAGAATGGCCTCGGGGACAAGACAGAGAAAGCGCAAAAAACCCTTGCACGCCTCAGCTGGCCAAAGTCACATCCCAAGCCAGAACCGATTTCCAGGTTAGAAAGTGCTCTGGAGTGCGCCCATCAACAACTTACCAAGCAGAATTCACGCACCCGCGAGCTACAGAGTGAATTAGCATCTTTACTCGATGAATTAAACACAGCGATTCAGAACGGTGAAACTCGTACCGCTAACAAGCAGATCAAGCGAGCTGAACAGCTCAGCAAGCGTCTGAATGGCAGTTTAACGCCCGACCTTGAACAACGCATTAAAACACTCAGCGGTGAACTTCAGGAAATACTGGACTGGCAATCCTATGCTGTCACACCCAAAAAAGAATCCCTGTGTGCCGAAATGGAGGCATTAGGTAACAGCGACATACCCGTGCAGGAGAAAGCCAACCAGGTCAAGCGCATCCAGAAAGAATGGAAACTGTTGGACGCTACGGACGCAACCCATTCGCAACAACTCTGGAAACGCTTTAAAGCAGCGTCTGACACCGCCTATGCACCCTGTGACCGCTTCTTTGCCGAGCAACGCCAAATGCGCCTGAATAATCTCAAAGAGCGTGAGCGCATATGCGCAGAGCTTGAACAATTATCACCACCACAGGATTCAGAGGCTCTGGAATGGAAAGCCTACGAATCCAGTATACGGGATGCAAAACAGGCTTGGCGCACATTCTCCCCGGTTGACCGAGCCCCAGGCAAACATCTGCAGGCAAGGTTTGACGCTATTCTCAGTGCTCAGGAAGCCCCCCTGAAGGCCATGAAGCAAAGAAACGCTGCCCTGAAATCTGACCTGATTGCCGAAGCGCAAAGAATTCTGAACGCTGAAGATATGACCGGTGCAACCAGAGCCATAAAAGGGCTGCAACAGGAATGGAAACTGATTGGCCAAGCTCCACGTAATCAGGACAGAAAGCTTTGGAGCCAATTCAGAGAAATCTGTAGCGAGGTTTTCGAGCGTTACTATAACAGCCCGCAACCTGGCCGCACAGTGGACAGCGACAACGCCCAACTGATCGGCCTTTGTGATGATTTGGAAGAGATGATACAGCGTGCTTACAGCCTTAAACTGTTGGAATCAAAGCTCAACCAGGCCAAGTCCCTGTGTACTGACGCCCACAGTTCTGCAAGCCCACGTATTGAAGCCATCGAACACTTTGTTACTGAGCAAAAGAAAGCACTAGAAAAATTTGAAGAAGCACTTGATAAAAAATTAAGGCAGAAAGCTGACCTGTGTGAACAACTCGAACAGGCTATTCTGGAGCAGAATTGTAGTGAAACGATCTCTGCGATCAGGGAAAAGTGGCCACAATCAACTTCCTCATCGCCACTGGATCAACGCTTTGCCGTACTGGTAAGCCTTGCCGAGAGGCCTGAGCAGATGGAAACAATATTGAATGAGCAAGAGCTGCGTCTGCGTCAGCTTTGTATCCGTCTGGAGATTGCGTCAGCTCAAGCTTCCCCTCCTGAGGATCAAACCCTGAGAATGGAATACCAATTGGAAAGGCTTCAGCAAGCACTGGAGGAACAAGGCCAAGGGTTTAATTTCATTGAAGTAAAACAGCTAGAACTGGAGTGGCTTAGCATTCCTTTCGCACGGCACTTTGGGGAACTCAGCGAGCGTTTTGAAGACCAACTGCACAGCCTGCTGTAACCGTCAATCATAACAAAAAACCTCGCGATACGAACAGGCTGCACCTTCTTTATCACGTCCTGGTTTATTACGCTCTGCCCGATGAGCTTGGTAAATTTTTCCGAACTAAATCGCTCACGGGGTGAGCTCCTACATTGACACTCACCCTGTAACGAGGCCAGCCCCCTGGCCGATGGGTTTGGCAAATTCTTCCAAACCATATCGCTCACGGGGTGAGCTCCAACATCGGCACTGACCCTGTAGCGAGGCCAGCCCCCTCGCCGATGGGTTTGGCAAATTATTCCAAACCATATCGCTCACGGGGTGAGCTCCTACATCGGCACTGACCCTGTAGCGAGGCCAGCCCCCTCGCCGATGGGTTTGGCAAATTATTCCAAACCATATCGCTCACGGGGTGAGCTCCTACATTGGCACTGACCCTGTAGCGAGGCCAGCCCCCTGGCCGATTGAGCCTAGTAAATTCTTCTAAACCATATCGCTCACGGGTGAGCTCCAACATCGGCACCTACCCTGTAGCGAGGCCAGCCCCCTCGCCGATGGGTTTGGCAAATTATTCCAAATCAAATCGCCCGCAGGATCAACCCAAAAAAACCAAAAAGCCCGCATCAGCGGGCTTTCTTTAACCGGGTCGAGAATGTCTTACGACATATGTAAACCGCCGTTAACCGACATATCCGCCCCGGTGATATATCCGGATTTTTCATCAGACAAGAAGGCACAGGCACGACCGATTTCTTCAGGCGTACCAAAACGACCCACAGGAATACCCGCACAAATCTGATCCTGAATCTCCTGAGCAATTTTGGCAACCATAGCAGTTTTAATATAACCCGGAGATACTGTATTGACTGTTACCCCCTTACGCGCCACTTCCTGTGCCAGCGCCTTAGTAAAGCCGTGAATGCCTGCCTTGGCAGCTGAATAATTACACTGACCAAATTGACCTTTTTGTGCGTTAACAGAAGATATATTGATAACTCGGCCCCAGCCTTTATCAACCATGTCATTGATAACCAGGCGGGTCATATGGAACATTGAGTCAAGGTTAGCGGTCAATACTTCATCCCACTGCTCCCAAGTCATTTTTTTGAACTGGCCGTCACGGGTAATACCGGCATTGTTGATTAGAATATCAACGGTTCCCCCTGTTAACTCTTCAACTGTCGCAATACACTGCGCACAAGAATCGGCATCAGTCACATCACCATAAGCCACATCAATATCGTAGCCATCTTCTTTCTGTGCTTCCTGCCATGCTTTAGCTTTATCATGGTTGCCGCCGCTGTTATAACCGGCGACAACACGAAAACCATCATCTACCAATGAACGACAGATTGCAGTACCCAGACCACCAGTACCACCCGTCACGAGTGCAATTTTCTGACCCATGCTTACATCCCCTTATCAGTTCCCTAGTTTTTTAAGTAATTCTTATATTTTTTTATTATCTTCTAGGCCCTAATCCATTGGCCTGCCTCGATCATAGTCCCATATAAACCGCGATATTAATATGACTTTGGTTGAAGATATTCCAGCTTAATGGCGCGCTGTGAAAATATAATGACACTCACATGTGTATCGAAATGATTAGTGCTCATGCAGCATTAAAGTGTTCTCAGGAAGCGTTGCATCGCAAGCCATGCCGTGATTGACACCAGAAGATTAGCAATCACCAACGCAGCAAACATGCCTTGTATTCCAGCCAGTTGCGAGCCCAGCCAGGAAAGAGGAAGGGAAAAGACAAAAAGCCGGACGAGGCTGATCCGCATGGCCCGCATCGGTTGGTGCAGCGCATTAAAACTGGATGCTGTAAGGAAGGTAACTGCCTGAAAGGCAAAGCCCAACGGCACAATAAATATCCATAAAACAATAAATGTTTTTACCGCGTCAGTATCACTGAAAAGGCCTGCAATGCTATCGGCAACCAACAAAAGCATTAAAAACACCAACCCTTGCCACAAAACCGCAAAACCGACCACCCATTTATAAGCCGCTTTCACCCGTGAAATATTGCCTGCCCCAAAGTTTTGGCTGATAAACGGCGGCAGTGTCATAGACAGCGCCAAACAGACCAAGAGTGACAATGACTCAATCCGGCTACCGACACCAAAAGCAGCAACCGCTTCCGGGCCATGCTTTGCAACCAGAAAGGTCAAAACAGCCTGGGCAACGGGTGTCATCATGTTGGATAACGCAGCGGGCAGGCCGATTTTCATCACCGCAGTAAAATGGCCCCGGATGCGAAGCCAATTAACCGTCTGAATAACAATGAGTTTTTTATTATGGTAGAGAATATGCAGCGCAACCAAGGTTGCAATGAACCAAGCGATAATACTCGCACTTGCAGCCCCTTCAATACCCAGCCCTGGAACAGGCCCGAAGCCAAAAATAAGCAACGGGTCCAGCACAAAATTCAATAGTGAAGAGCCCGCCATCAGCAAGGCCGGGGTTTTTGTATCCCCCGTGGCACGCATACACGCATTACACACCATATTCACCACAAGAAACACGGAACCCAACAGCCATATATTCATATAGCTTTTGATAATAGGCATCAGGTTATCGCCTGCCCCCATTATCGAGAATACCGGATCAAGCAGAAACTGCAGTAATAAAGAGATCAAGGCGACCATGACCGCAATCGCCAACAAAGTATCCGATGCCAGCGAGCTCGCTCCGGTACTATCGCCAGAACCCAAAAGGCGCGCCAGAGTTGCAGACATGCCAACGCCTAAACCAATGGCCAAGCTGATGACGGTAAAGCACACCGGAAAGGTAAAGCCCAGGGCGGCGAGTGATTCTGTACCCAGGCGACTCACGAAATAAAGATCAGCCAGATTAAACAACATCAGGCTGACAATCCCCATCATCATGGGAACCGTCATCCGAAACAAGGTTGACCAGATATTGTCTTCAAGAAGATTAGTACGCGGCATAAGACACCTTCGCTGATAAGGTTGCCTATCCTACGCTAAGGCTCCTGCATTTCCCATCCTGAATACAGGAATTCTCCGCTGTAGCGCCAAGAATGGAAGCCGGTAAAGGACCGGACGCCTGTTGCTTCGTTTCCGATCATGCAAAACCAAAGATGCAAAGCCAGATACCAAGGGAAGGTATGCACAAGCCCTGCACCTCATCACCCTACTTACGGCGTGGCAGGAGGCAATACCACCAGGTGGTCCAATTTTATACGCATACCCAGGTTATCGCCCACATCATACTCATGTTGACAGTCAGTCACACAAGACAGCTCCTCACCGCCTTGTAGTTGCACATGGTAGAGGTAATGGGAGCCTCTGAACCACTTTTTCACAATGCGCCCGGTGACCGGGCCCTGTGCATCATGCTGAATATCATCAGGACGGATCAATAGCTCCACCTGGGTTCCCGGTGCATATTTCAGTGGCTCATTACCTGTCAGGCAGCCCAGTACGGAATCGACTGAAAAGTCATCTTTCACTGTCGCCGGCAAACACTCACCCAAACCAATAAAGTCGGCAACAAAATGGGTGCCGGGCTCATGGTATATATTAAATGCTGTCCCCCACTGCTGAATTTCACCGCGCTGCATCACGGCAATTTTATCAGCCATGGCAAAGGCTTCCATCTGATCGTGGGTGACCAGAATAGCACTCATTGACTCATGCTTAAGAATGTCCCGAATCTCAGGCACCAAGGTTTCTCGCAGATTGGCATCCAGGCCGGAGAAAGGCTCATCCAGCAACAACAAATCAGGTTTAGGGGCTATCGCCCTTGCCAAAGCGATACGCTGTTGTTGGCCCCCGGATAAAGAATGCGGGTAACGGGTTTCAAGTCCCGGTAAACCGACTAAATCCAACAGTTCTTTTATCCGTTGAGTTTGCTCTGACTTGGACCAGTGACGTATACCAAAAGCGATGTTATCAGCGATGCTAAGGTGAGGGAAAAGTGCGATATCCTGGAAAACCATGCCTATCTTGCGCTTTTCTGTAGGGATATTTGCACTGCTCGACGAGAGGGTTTTTCCCAACATCGTTATGGAGCCGGATTTTACAGCTTCAAAACCGGCAATAGCACGTAATAATGTGGATTTACCGCAACCACTTGGGCCCAATAAACAGCCTATTTCACCCTTTTCCAAAACAAGGGAAACACTATGCACAACCTCAGTATCGCCATAGGAAATAGTGACATCAGTCAAGTTTAGATGTTCAGTTACAGTCATAATTAACTTCCAGCACGCCCTTTCGCAATGGATCGACTCAGTATAATAACGGGTAACAACCCTACGGCGACAATCAGCAATGAGGCAGGCGCTGCATCAATCAAACGCTCATCGGATGCCAGTTCAAACGCTCTTACAGCCAGGGTATTGAAATTAAACGGCCTCAGAATCAATGTAGCCGGCAGCTCTTTCAGCACCTCAACAAAAGCAATTAGTAACGCTGTCAGCACCGAGCTACGCATCAGTGGTACATGGATCTGCTTCAGCACTTGCATGGGGCTGCACCCCAAAGTGCGGGCTGCACCATCCAGGCTCGGTTTGATTTTTTCCAAACCGCTTTGTACAGAACCCAGTGAAACCGCCAGGAAACGAACAGTGTAGGCAAATAGCAAAGCAACCAACGTGCCCGAGAATATCAGCCCGACGTCCAGACCAAACCAGTCTCTGGCCATATCGATAAGCTGATGATCAAACCAGGCGAACGGAATAATCACCCCCACAGCAACAATGGTTCCTGGTAAAGCATAGCCCATACCGGCAACCGCAATGGCGCTGCGGATGCTTTTTCCGGGATTCAAACGTCCGGCATAAGCCAATAACAAAGCAAACCCCACAGCAATCAACGCTGCCAAAAATGCCAGATAAAAAGAGTTCCAGGCCAACTGTGCAAAAGAGCCATCGGATAGATCAGCCTGAGTAAAGCTCCAATAAGCCAGCACGGTGGCGGGTATCAGAAAGCCAAGTAATACCGGCACCAGACAGACCACAAAAGCGAAAAATGCCGCAAAGCCTTTCAGCTCGATCAATTTTGCTTTAGCTTTATATTCAGCAGATGAGTGATAACGCGCCTTACGGCGTGAATACTTTTCAACCAGAATCAAGAGGGCAACAAACCCCAGCAAGAAGGCCGCCAACTGGGCTGCGGCAGCAGAATCACCAAACCCATAGAAGGTTCGAAAGATGCCTGTTGTGAATGTGCTGACACCAAAATACTGTACCGTACCATAATCGGCAAGGGTCTCCATGAGAGCCAAGGTCAAACCCGCAATAATTGCCGGGCGTGCCAGGGGCAAAGCCAACCGAAATAACCCCTGCCACTGGTTATAGCCCAGCGTTCTAGCCACTTCCAACGTACTCGCAGATTGTTCCAGAAAAGCAGCCCGGCTCAATAGGTAGACATAAGGGTACAGCACCAAAGTCAACATCCGCATGGCACCGGTTAGGGAACGTATTTCAAAAAACCAATACTCTCCATAACCCAGGCCCGTGACACTACGGATAGCACTTTGAACCGGGCCAGCGTAGTCAAGCAGCCCGGTGTACGTATAGGCGATGATATAAGCAGGCACGGCCAAGGGTAATAACAGCGCCCAGATAAAGACCTTGCGGCCCGGAAAATCACAAACGCTTGTCAGCCAGGCCGTTGGGATACCTATAATCAAAACACCCAGGCCAACACCCACCATCAGTAAAAGTGAATTACTGACATAATCGGCCAGCACCGTTGCAAAAAGATGCTTAAAGATCTCCACTGAACCCGTGAAGACAAAGCCAACAATCACAAGGATCGGCAGCATGAGTATCAATGCCACAGCGACAGAACTCAATGACAGCCAGTTCATTCGTGATTTTGTTTTAGCAATTGAAACAACAGACATTACAGGCTCTATAAAGAAAAACGTCTGCGACCACCCAGGTCGCAGACACCACAGAAAACAAAGTTATTTTTATGGCAACGAAAAAGGTTAGCCGGAAAAACAGACTTATTTCCAGCCCGCACGATCCATCAACTGAACGGCTTCGCGATTATTTTCACCGAGCTTGCTGAGAACAATATCATCCGCTTTGAACCCCCCCATGGACGCCAGGTTGGCCGGGATTTTAACGCCTTCCACAACAGGGTACTCATTATTCACTTCTGCATACCAAATCTGCGATTCTTCAGAAGCCATAAACTCCATCAATTTGATTGCATTCTCAACATTGTGGGCATGTTTGGTCACCCCAACACCACTCACATTCATGTGTACGCCACGACCATCCTGGTTTGGCCAAAATGCAGCCAGTTTTGCTGCAACAGCTTTTTTGGCTTCATTCTTACTATTCAGCAAACGACCGAAGTAATAGGTATTAGCCACTGCGATATCACACACCCCAGCCGCAGCTGCCTTTAACTGATCGGTATCACCACCTGATGGGGGCTTAGCAAAATTCTTCACCAACCCTTTCGCCCAGGCTTCGGTCTTTTCAATACCATTGGCATCAATCATGGAAGCAACCAGTGACTGATTATAGATATTATTGGAAGAGCGAATACAAATACGGCCTTTCCATTTAGGATCGGCCAACGCTTCATAGGTAGACAATTCCGCTGGATCTACTTTATCTCTGACATAAAAAATGGTGCGGGCTCGCTGTGTCATACCATACCAATACCCATCAGCATCACGTAGATGAGACGGAATAACCTGATTCAACGTTTCACTGCCGGAAACTTGCAGCACACCCGCTTCTTTAGCACGGTGTAAGCGCCCGGCATCCACCGTAATAAACAAATCGGCGGGGCTGGCATTACCTTCCACCTCAAGTCGCTTTAACAACGCATCAGCCTTACCTGTTACCAGATTCACCGTAATGCCTGTTTTCTCGTAAAAGCGCTCAAGCATCGGCTTAATCAAAGCTTCTTTACGGGCAGAGTAAACATTAACCAAGCCAGATTCTTCTGCGAACACAGAGGTTGGCAAAAGTGCGGCTACAGAAACCAATGCCAGAGAACCTATTGCATTAGTGAATTTGATCAAGTTCTTTTTTGTCATGAACATATCCAAAATTATCGACTTAAGACTTTTTAGTAGAAGTAAAATTATAAACAATAACCGTTATCATTGACAGCCAGTGATTAAACATTAAAGCTTAACCCTGCTGCTTTTCGCAACCTTGCCCCATAAAACCTTAAAGCAGTCTACAAATGGGTACAGGTATATTCGTAAAAGCGCCTGCTCGCCCGGCTTAACTTGACGATTCAAACCAAACTCTAAATCCTGTCCTTTGGATGAATGCACCAACGAGCCAAACAAGCGATCCCAAACCGCCAAAACAACACCGTAATTTTTATCGAAATGTGCAGGGTCAGTCGAATGATGAATCTGATGCTGCGCCGGAGAGATCAACCACTTCTCCAGCCACTTCCAATACCCCAGCGCAATATGTGAATGGCGCAGATTAGAGCCGCTTATGTTAAATAAGAACGAAAACAGCCCCGCCCCCAGCACCGTAATCAAATCTGCTCTGCTACCAAAAAAGAAGACAAACAGCGCAATTGAAACCCCCTGCACCAACGCCGTTCGCAGAGAAAATAAAATCCCCTCAACCGGGTGCGCCCTGAATACTGTGATCGGCGTTAGCACTCTGGCCGAGTGATGAACTTTATGGAAAGCCCATAGCCAGGGCACCTCATGTAAGAGTTTATGCAGGTAGAAACGAAAAAAGTCATCCAACAAAAAATAAAACACGGTAAACGCCGCCATCACCTGAAGATCACTCCAGCCTTCGCCCAGCACAGGGCGATGGCCCAGCCATTGATACAGCGTTGCAAATAACCATTGGGCTACGGCCAGTTGCCCTAGCAGAAGGGGAGCAATAAAAATAAACCCTAAACGGTTTAAGAAAAAGACGGCGTAATCAACCCGGGACGAAGGCGACCACCAGATTTCACGGTTAAATAGTCGGCTGCGTAACCCCTTGTTTCCCTCTGGGGAAAACCATCTGATCCAGATTATTGCAAGCAGTAGAGACAGGAACAGATAACCCCAAAAAACACGCTTTTTAGGGTCGGTAAACGCAATCACCAGATCCTGAAAAAAAGGCAGGATGACGACTTCAAACACAACAACTCCACTGATAATGCATTAAAAATTTCAACCCCATCGGCCAGGGGGCTGGCCTCGCTACAGGGCAAGTACCAATGTGGGAGCCCAGCCCCCTGAGCGATTGATCTTGCCAAACCCACACAAGATGCCAAATCCATCGGCCAGAGGGCTGGCCTCGCTACAGGGTAAGCGCCAATGCGGGAGCTCAGCCCCCTGAGCGATTGATCTTGCCAAACCCATCAGCCAAAGGGTTGGCTTCCTATACAAAAAAGCCGGTCATGCAATGCATAACCGGCTTGATAAACAGACTAATTCTAAAATTAATCGTTTTCTACGCTCGCACCTGAGCTAAGTTTATCTGCTAGGCTGCCTAAATCAGCCATCACATCTTTACTACGTGCTTCTACACCAAACTCATCTACCATAAGTTTCTGCACTTTCAGCATGTGCAGCATATATTCTTTCATGTTGGTAGAAGAAGACTGCACGTAGTTACCATTGGCATCAATGCCCGTTACCTGAGTATTACCCAGCAACACTGGACCATAACCAATCAAACGGTTCAACTTAACAGCAGTTTCACCCAGGTTATTTTTACCTGCCTGTAGCGCCAGCGCGAAGCCTTTGAGCTCGCCCCAATGCTTGGCATATTTACGGAACGCCTTAGACGCATCACCGTTGTTTTCGATCAGCTCTTCCAATGCTTTCAGGTCCTTATAAGTAGAACCTGCATATTTGAACACCGCTTCAGCTATGACTTTTTCCCAATTATCAGCAATGATTTTGGCGTAGCCTTTTAGCTTTTGACGCTGGCTATCCGTCAACGCTTCACCTTTGGCATCAGTAATCAACTGACGACCATCAATAAACGCCTGCATGATAGTGTGGAAGTAGTTTGTTTTACCGCTCTTATCTGCTCCAGCGGCATAGTAAGCATGCGCATAAACCATTTCGTCATACAAAGACACTTCGCCATCTTTATCGGCATCAGCCAGCGCAAAAGCATCCGCTTTCAACTTGGCAATACTATAAGCCTGCTTTGGGCTTAGCGCCAATGCATGGGCAGGCGCACCGAAATAACCAAATGCTTCGTCCCAAACGTGCTCTTTACCTGTATAAGGCTTACCCGCTTTATAAGGCTTATTGTTCGGCTTGTTATCCGCAGCCAGCTTTTCATCCAGGTAGTTATCTACTGCCTGATTATAAAAAACAGCGCCCATAGCAAACTTGGAGATAAGCTGAGTGTAGTCATAACCAGTCAACGGGTCATAACCTTTGTTAGCTGCAGAAGCCTTGTCAATCATAAAAGCAATAACTTCAGGGCCTGTCATATTGCCCGGCCAGCCTGGGACTGCACCTTTATAGGTTTTCCCGGCAAGGTTTTTCCCTTTTGACAGCTCATCTACACTTTTTTCGGCGATGACAAAATCACCCTTAGTCGCAGGGGAAATAATTTCACGGCCTGCATCTTTGCCTGCAAAGTATGCCAGCATCTGTGCTTTCAGCTCTGCATTGGGATGTCCATTTCCTTTACCAGCCAGTTTTTTCAAGCTGTTATGAAGAACCTGACGCGCAGCCTGCCCGGTATATGCAACAGAGTGCTTTGCGTCACCTTTATAGCCTTTAACCGTTACAGGAAAATCCGAATACGTATCGGTCGCCGCTACATTGGCTGCTGCGGCTAACGCCATAGCAGAAACAAGAGTCTTAAGTTTCACCTGATAACCTCTTTATCAATCGAAAAATGGGTAGATGTAAAATCAACATCCAAAATTAACACACGAAAAAACAAAACGCTATCGATAAGTATTATCATTTGATTGCGAGAGGTATATTCACGACCCCGGTGCCGACCGATATTTTTATTTCCGCTGGCGCTGGCGCATTATAAAATCTGTGTTTTTCCTAACTGCCCGCCCCAGTGGATCACTATGAATTTAATCCTGCTCTATGACAGTGACTACATATCCAAAGACACGGTTGTCATTCGAGATCGCCGCTTTCAGCACATTACGCTGATTCAAAAGCCACAGGTCGGGGATAGTCTACGGGTTGGATTACTTAACGGCCAAATAGGTCAGGGAACCGTCTTACAACAAAGCCGTAACGACATAACCCTCCAGGTACGGCTGGACAAAGAGCCGCCGGCCGCTTTGCCCTGCACCCTTTTATTGGCACTGCCCCGCCCTAAAATGCTCAAACGCGTTCTGCAATCCCTGGCTGCTATGGGCATCAAAGATATTTATCTCATTAATACCTACCGTGTCGACAAAAGCTACTGGGGCAGCCCTATACTTGAGCAGCAAATCAATGAACAGTTGTTATTGGGGCTAGAACAAGCCGGCGATACCCTTATGCCCACCGTTCACTTACGCAAACGCTTCAAACCCTTTGTCGAAGATGAATTACCCGATATAGCCAAAGAAACACGCGCTCTCGTCGCCCACCCTTACAATGCAACCCCTTGCCCGGCAGCCAGAAAAACCGCAACCACACTGGCAATAGGCCCGGAAGGTGGCTTTATTCCGTATGAAGTTGAAAAACTCAATGAATGCGGATTTGAATCAATCCATATTGGGCAACGCATTTTACGCGTGGAAACGGCTGTACCTGCCCTGCTTTCCCGTTTATTCCCAGTGTAGATAGCCCGGAGAGCAACAAGCAGTCTAGACCCTATCCTCTGCCTGCCAAAGCTGAAAGGTAACGGTCCCAATCAAAATAAGGGCCAGGGTCAGTTTTGCGACCCGGAGCAATATCAGAATGTCCCGTGATGCGCTCATGGGTAATTCCCGGACACTGCTGCTGAATCTTGCGTGTTAACCTGATCAAAGCGCTATATTGCAGATCGGTAAACGCCTCACGATCACTGCCCTCCAACTCTATACCTATGGAAAAGTCATTACATCCGCTGCGCCCTTCAAAACATGAAACACCCGCATGCCACGCCCGTTTCTGTAGCGGTACAAACTGGGTCACCGCACCATCGCGCTCTATGAGAAAATGCGCTGAAACCTGCAAATCTTTAATTTCGGTAAAAAAAGGATGGTCCGCAACAGGCAACTCATTTTGAAAAAACTTCTGCACATAGCCTCCCCCGTACTGATTTGGCGGCAAACTGATATTATGGATAACCAGCAGGGATATATCTTGCGGATCGGGCCTGGCATTGCAATTTGGCGAGGGTACCACCGTTACGTCTGTGAGCCAGCTTTGTTGTGCTTTATTCTTCATTCCCCTACCCGCCCGGTATCAATTTCGCTAAAATCATCATCTTATCTTAACAAAGGCCGCTTTCTAATTCAGGCCAGCAATCCGGGACCTCTGTATGCTTACTCGCGCCGATATCCAACATGTAATCCCTGAAGCGGTTAAAAACGCCTTAGCAGAAGATGTCGGTACAGGCGATATTACCGCCCAGTTAATCCCTGCTGAGCAACAGGCTACCGCCCGCATTATCAGCCGACAAGAGGCCATTATTTGCGGGGTGGATTGGGTCACCGAAGTCTTTCGGCAAGTCGACCCTGCATTAGAGCTGGACTGGCAGGTGGATGATGGCGACCGGGTACAGAAAGATCAGGTGTTGTTCCAGGCGCAGGGTTCAGCCCGTAACCTGCTAACCGCAGAGCGTGTCGCCCTTAACTTTCTGCAAACCCTTTCAGGGACCGCAACCGTAAGCAGGCTGTATGCCGATAAAGTTTCCGGCACTGCAGTCAAGTTGCTGGATACCCGAAAAACCTTGCCCGGACTACGTTACGCTCAGAAATATGCCGTGACCTGTGGCGGCTGTTTTAATCATCGGGTTGGCCTGTTTGATGCGTTTCTTATCAAAGAAAATCATATTATGGCCTGTGGTGGTATCAAGGAAGCGATCCAAACCGCCAGAAACAATGAGCCAGATAAGCCGGTTGAAGTGGAAGTTGAAACCATGGATGAACTGCAGCAGGCGCTGAGTGCCGGTGCCGATATTATTATGCTGGACAACTTTTCACTACAGGATATGCGTCAATCCGTTACCATCGCCCGCGGTAAGGCCAAGCTGGAAGCCTCTGGCGGCATCACCGACGCGACATTGCGCCCCATTGCCGAAACCGGGGTCGATTATATCTCTATCGGCGCACTGACCAAGCACTGCCAGGCCGTTGATCTTTCAATGCGATTAATAGATCAATAAAAATGCTACCCTGTAGGAGCTCACCCTGTGAGCGGTGTGGTCTGGGAACAACTGCCAAATTCATCGGCCACAGGGTGGCCTCGCTACGGGGTAAGTGCCAATGTGGGAGCTCGGCCCTCTGAGCGATTTA
>PDWJ01001232.1_pt1 | contig 41116 bp, 27 predicted proteins | sample 1430881 | NCBI WGS metagenome assembly PDWJ01 (sample SAMN01162460, study PRJNA174530) | Oral metagenome, whole genome shotgun sequencing project. | biome: Marine environment; feature: Marine mammal; material: Swab sample of the gingival sulcus; isolation source: swab sample of gingival sulcus...
CAATTCCGATTTCAAAGAACGGAATACCGCTTCCAGATCGGTCAACATTGTGTAAGTATGCCACAGCGATTTCTCGTCCAGATTTTTATGAGACGTTCTTAAACAATATACGCCAGGAGGACGCTTCCGAGTATCCTGGTCAGTCCGGCGTTCCCAAGTGAGCTGGGTGGCGTTATCAGTTTTTTTATCTTTGACAACATTAATTCTATATTGCCCTGAAGTCCTTGAAAATTTTTGTTTAAGACGCCCAATTTTTTCTATTTAATATAAGGTTTGAAATTGTAAAACTGCTGCATTTTATAATTTTCCGGAACAAGGCCTTTTTTTACATGCGATGACCCTGGCTTTGGGGTGAATATACGCTCAAGAGATATTAACACCCAACGCATCTGTAAAAAATTTAATTCTGATCATAGGCCTTATCTTCTGAACAATGTGTTCATTTTTTTATTTTTATACTTGACGCGGATACCAGATGAGGGTATAAAACGGGCCTGTTCTCAGCGGGAATAACTCAGTGGTAGAGTGCGACCTTGCCAAGGTCGAAGTCGCGGGTTCAAATCCCGTTTCCCGCTCCAGTAAAATCCACACAGCCTCTGGTTTACCAAAGCCAGGGGCTTTTTTGATCTCTCCCATTGTAAAATAAGTAAAATAACACTTTCAAAAGCAAGAATCTTTATTTACGATACAAACGCACTTGTCTAATCGATCAGTTTCTTTCATGATGTGCGATGGGGCGTTCAACCAGGCCAGAGAATACAAAAGAAACGAGTGGATAAATGAAGGACACACACAAAACCGCACAAAGCAGAACGTGCAAACACCTTACCAGGAAATCCGATTTTGATATGGCCGCTTCGAAAGACCAAAACAAAGCATTGGATACCGGTGGTGGAGACATCACCTTGCAACTGCCCTACACCCTCCCCTTCAATTTTTCCCAGATTGTTCAATTCATGAAAATCCGTGCCATTAAAGGGGTGGAAGTCATTGATGATGAAAAGTATGCCCGGACGTTCAGGACAAAACATGCCAAAGGGTATTTCTCCGTCAGGGACAATACCACTGAATCTGGACTTACATTGCGTATCGTCTGTGATGATATCCAATGCTGCAAAGAAATCCAGCACAGGGTGCGGCGAATGTTTGATTTGGATACCGATTTCGCGCCCATCAATGAGAAATTCCAAAAGGACACCACCCTGTGCAAGGGGATGAGATCGGGGCATGTGCCCCGGCTGCCCATCGCCTTTGACCCCTTTGAATTCTGCGTCCGGGCGATTTTAGGGCAGCAGATTTCGGTGCAGGCAGCTACCACACTGGCCGCCCGCATCGCCGAAAAGACAGCCATCAAAACAGGTGAAAGGTTTCCCAGCGGGCTGGATTATTATTTCCCCGGGCCCCGGGAACTGGCCCAATCCGATCTTGGAGGCATGGGTATCACCGGTCCCCGGCAGGCTGCTATTGTAAATATGGCCCAAGAACATATGAATGGGTTATTTTCCCTGAACCCGAACCAGCCTTTTGAGGTATTTCAAAAGGCGTTTTCCAGTCTCAAAGGCATTGGGGAGTGGACGGTGAATTATGTAGCCATGCGGGGAATGGGTATGGTGGACAGTTTCCCGGCAACAGATCTGGGCATTATTAAAGCCCTGGAAAAAAACGGGAACCGCCCCACCCGAAAAGAGATATTGGAACGGGCCGAGACGTGGCGGCCTTACAGGGCATATGCGGCCCTCTGCCTTTGGAATCAATAAGGGACATGGGTTTAACAGGAGATATCAATGTACTACACAATATTCAACACTCGGTTCTGTGAAATAATCCTGGCCGGAGACCGCAACGGTCTGGCACATCTCCACCTAAAGACCGGTGAGAGCCGCCGTCAATTTATACTTTCGGAAGACTGGACGCACCGCCCAGATTTTTTTAGCGATATTCAAACCCAGATTATAGAATACCTGGACGGTCGCCGACACACCTTTGATGTGGTTTTAAACCCGGCAGGTACACCATTCCAAAAAAAGGTCTGGAGGCAGTTGCGAAAGATTCCATATGGCCAGCTGGTCTGTTACTCAGACATCGCTAAAAAACTGGGAAACCCCAACGCATCACGGGCGGTGGGCGCTGCCAATGGTAAAAACCCCATCCCTTTGATCATCCCGTGTCATCGGGTGATCCGCGCCGATGGCAGTCTTGGGGGATTTAGCTCCGGACTGGCCATTAAAAAACAGCTCATCACACTGGAACGAACAAATACCCCATGATCTAAGAGGGCACTCAAAAATGCATTGAACCAAGGGCGTCACACCGTCTCGTTTGACAATAAAACCTGTCAAAAAATATGTAATTATTATATGCTATATCAATTCCGTATCCCATAAATGACGACCTGGCGTTATGCCAAGGTCGCCCCGTGGCTGTAATCGAAAAACAAGGAATCCTTTGATGACCCATGATGGTAAATCGTCGGCCCGTCAGCATTACGAATTATTTAAGGTGCTGGATCCCGACGCACTCCAGAAAAAATTTTTGGGCGCTCTGTTAAGAATTCAAAATGTACGAAGGGGGTCTGTCTGGATCAAGAAAGACCAGGGATATGTATGTGTCGAAGCTGCCGGAGAAAACAGTGAGCACATTAAAGGCGTTGTTCTGGAAGCGGATGAGCCGTCCATTGTGGGGTGGGTCATTGAAAATGGTCAAAAAACCATTGCTGAAACCAACAGTGACCTGCGCCACAACCGTGAAATTGAAACACATTTTTCAGTAAAAAGTACCCTGATTCTCTGTTTTCCTCTGTTTCTTATGGAAAAAGAGGTCTACGGGGCTGTGCAGATTATCGATACCTCCAAGGATAAAACCGCCCTTAATCTGAATTCATCGTATCTTGATTCGCTTCAGAACCTGGTGGACATCTGTTCCATTGCCATGAGTAATGCAGTTCTGTTTTCCCAGGAGCGAAAAAAAGCTATCCATTTCAAATCTGTGCTTTCAAAGGTAAGAAAAGATAATACCATCATTGGCCAGAGCAAGTCGTTTTATAAAAGTATGGCCCTGGTAAAAAGCTATGCAGACACTGAATTTAATGTGCTGATCACCGGAGAAAGCGGTACGGGTAAGGAACTGGTGGCTGAGAAAGTCCATCAAGGAAGCCTCAGAAAGGAGAATCCCTTCCTGGTTCAGAACTGTTCGGCCATTCCCGAAACCCTTCTGGAAAGTGAGTTATTCGGATATGTGAAAGGCGCATTTACCGGTGCGACCCGTACCCGTGCCGGGTTATTTGAAGCGGCCGACAAAGGGACCGTTTTTCTCGATGAAATCGGAGATATGCCCATGAGCACCCAGGCGGCATTACTTCGAGTGCTTCAAAAAAATGAGATAAAGCCCCTGGGATCCACCCAGGTAAAACATGTTGATGTCCGGATCATTGCCGCCACCAACAAAGACCTGACGCAGATGATTCATGAGAATAAATTTCGCCAGGACTTGTATTACCGCCTTTCGGTGCTGCCGGTGCATCTGCCACCCCTCAGGGAACGGCAGGAAGATATTCCATTGCTGGTGAAACATTTTCTGACCATTGAGGCGGCCAAAGCCAAAAAACCTGAGAAAAAAATAATGCCGGAAACCATGCAGTATCTGGCCCGCTATCCTTGGCCGGGAAATATCCGGGAGCTGGAAAATTTGATGCGGTATCTCATGGTGACATCCCAGGGAGATGCCATCACCCCCATGGATCTTCCCGATCACATCACTGCACAACATGAAACAAAAATTGCTGCGGCGGATATGACAGTCGAAGACGGAAATGAATGTGGAACAGACCTTTCAGCCATGACATGGCCGGATCTTGAGATCGCATATGTAAACGCTTTGTTGAAAAAATATAATTGGAATATCACCTGGGCAGCCAAGGCGTCGGGGATTAACCGATCAACCTTTGCCTCCCGGATGAGAAAACTTAAAATCCGCAAAAGCGTCTCCTGATCATGACTGTATCACACGATTAGGGTAACAGGGGTATTGGTGGTGACAGATCATTTATTAAATCAATTTTTATGGGCAGCCAAGGCGGATATTCAGAAGAAATCCATTGATCTGCTGGTGGTGGGTAATGAAGCTGCGGATCTGGATTCCATGGTATCGACGATTGCCTATAGCTACCTTAGAGATGCAATGGATACAGATACATCCATTGTTCCCTTTATACCCATTAAAAAGGCTGATTTTAAGTTGAGACCCGAAGCCGTCCATGTGTTTGAAAAGGCCAGTATTGATACGAATCACCTGGTCTTTACCGATGACATAACGCCCCAGGCCTGTATGGATCGAATCACATCTGTGGCCCTGGTGGACCACAATACACTTTCTGCTGATTTTAGTGGATATGAGAACAAGGTGACTGCCATTGTGGATCACCATAAAGATGACGGATGTTATCCCACCGCTGTGCCAAGACGCATCGAGTCGGTAGGATCTGCGGCAACCTTGGTGGGAGAGCTGATGCTTTCTCACTGCCCGGGCCGTATGGATAAACAGATTGCCCTGCTGCTGACAGGGGCCATTTTGCTGGATACCGTGAATTTGGATTACCAGGCCGGTCGAGTGACGCCTAAAGATGTGGCGGTGGCCGGCGAATTGATGAAACGCTTTCCTGTTCCCCAGGATACATTTTATAAATCTTTGCAGAACGCAAAATTTGATACTTCAGGGTTGGGCACATTGGATCTGCTGCGAAAGGACTATAAAGCGTTTGAATTTGGTGATATTCGGTGCGGCATTGCGTCGGTACCGCTTTGTACAGTTCAATGGTTAAAAAGGGATACGACCTTGTGCCGGCAATTTGAGGCGTTTACCCGGCGCCACGGTCTTGATGTGCTGCTTTCAATGAATGTATATGCTGACCCTGATTTTAAAAGAGATCTTGTGCTGTTCTGCACCGACCATGTGGTTCATGATGCTTTGATTTCGTATCTTGAAAAAGAAGGACTGGGATTGAGCGTGATTCAGGTGAAGGGGGTGATACCTTGCCAAACAGGTCAAATCGGTTTTTACCGTCAGAAGAACCTGAATATTTCAAGAAAAAAACTGGTCCCCCTGCTGGATCAGTATATGCCCCGGTCAAAATGATCTGTTCCCCTGTTGGCCGCTATCAAAAAAGGGCTTAGAGAATCTCTCTAAACCCTTTATTTTACTGGTAGGCACGAGCGGACTTGAACCGCTGACTTCTACCGTGTCGAGGTAGCACTCTACCAACTGAGTTACGCGCCTTCAAACATCCAAAATATCTACCAAAGTTCCTTTTCCATGTCAAGTAAAACCCACTTTAGTTTTCAATTTTTTCCTGGGTTATCGGGTCAGGGGCGATGGGCTGTTCTCCGGCCGGGGATTGGGGCTCGGTAAATCGGATTTTAACTTGATCGTCTGTAACCTCGAGGATTTCAAGACCAAACCCTTCAAAGGTTTTAAGGAGCAGGGCATTTGCAAACTGGCTGGCGTTGCCTTTGAATGTCATCCCCATGACGGCATGCTTGGCACCAATCTCTTTGGGCTGCATGTTCTCAATATCCCGGATATCCCGCATCCGTCGTTTCAAGCTGATGAAACGGGTTAAAAATTGATCCCCTTCAATGATTAAGTCAAATTGTTTTTCCCGTCTCAGTGCCTGGCGCCAGAACGTTTCGATTTTTTGGGCCAGATCCATGCCGGCTTTTTCAGCGGCCTCTTCCAAAGCCTGTGCCGCCCCTTCGTATTCCATCCGGCTTTTGGCTGTGGATTTGGCTGCGGTGTGGAGCACCTGGGCTTGGGTTTTGATATCAAATACGGTCAAATCGATATTGGCATCGAACGTGCGTTGATCCCCCATGCGGTTGGCAGACTCCCATGTGATTGCCTTTCCCAGTACAATCAGGTCGGCCTTCAGGACCCGGCCCAGGTCCATGGCTGCTTGGGTGTCATAGGGGGAGGTAAAGGTGATATTGTAGGATGTGGGATCCGGATGTATGGTGTCACTGCGGGCAAATAAAATCCGGTGTTGTTGGAGTATGGCTTTGATCGTGGTTTCAGCTGGTGAGGTATAGGGGCCGGTGTCGCCTGTCCACCAGGCTCTGGGCAGGGGGGTGTCAGGAGATTCTTCTGCCATCAGCATGAGGACCACGGGGTAATCTGTACCGGTTTTAATCAGTCCGGCAATTTTCAGCTGTTTTTCCAGCAAGGCCTGGTTAATTTTCGATTCCACGCTTACCAAATAACGATTATTGTATGCCATCCCGGCCATTACACGGTAGATGACCACATAATCCTGGGTTGCCGGTAAAATACGGGAATACAAAAATTCCAGGTTGGAGGCAAAGACATCACGGGACACAAGCTGCGCAACAGCCTGTTCCACGGCTTGCCCAAGGGCCTGCTTGACGGCCTTTTGTTTGGCGCTGGACGGATCTTGCCCCCTGATTTCTCCGCTTCCCGTGGTCACATGGGTGAGAACATCGGCAGCCAGCGCCTGGGACGGGGTCAATGGGCCCGCGTATAGAAGGGCCAGTCCAAACAATGTCAGCCACCGGGAAATGGATTTAAACGTCATGGTTACACCTTTCTGTGAATTGAATAATCGGCAATGAGATTGAGCAGCGTTTTAGATTGGCAGTCTTCAAATAGATCCAGAGCGGATTTGGCGGCATTGACATGAGATTCTGCCTGTTTCCGGGTATAGGCGATGCCCCCAAGATCTGTCAGTCGCTGCCTTAATCCCTTAAACCGTTCTGACTCAAATTCGGTTTGGGCCATGGTGTCCAGAATCCAGGCGCGGTCATCTGCGTCTGCGTTGGCCAGGCTGTAAATGAGGGGAAGGGTGAGCTTGCCCTCCCGCATGTCGGCACCGGGATTTTTGCCCAATTCTTCGGCTGTGGCCGTATAGTCCAAAAGGTCGTCTGCCATTTGGAAGGCCATGCCCATGTGGTAGCCATAGTCTTTCAGGGCGTTTTCCTTCTCTGTTGAAGCGCCCGCAACAATGGCCCCGCTTTGGCAGGCCCCCTGAATGAGAACGGCGGTTTTGCGTTCAATGATTTGATTGTACTCTTCTTCGCTGAGATCGGAACGGCCTTTTTGTTCCATCTGGTCGATTTCACCCTGGGACATGGCCTGGGTAATGTGGGCGATGACGGAGATCACCCTTGGCAACTGCGTTTTAGCAGCGATATCCAGGGCTGTGGCCAGAAGAAAATCACCCGTGAGCACAACTTTGGGGGCATCCCATTGGGTGTGGGCTGCCGGCCGTCCCCGGCGCATGCCTGCTCCGTCCACCACATCGTCGTGGAGAAGGGTGGCGGCGTGGAGGTATTCAAAGATGGTGGAAAATCGGATTTCATACCCCGCAGTATAGCCGCACATGCGCGCGGCATGGATCATGAGTAAAGGCCGCAGCCGTTTTCCCCCGGCAAAGAGCAGGTGGGCCGCCACCTCCCGGACCAGTGCCAGGTTTGGGGTTAAATTGTCCTCAAGGGCCCTTTCGACCTGTTCCAGGTCTGGCCCCACCATTTGGATGATCTGCTGTTTTATGCTGGCACTCATGCCTTCTCCCCGGCTATATCGTATTCATACGCATCGGTTACTTTTACCTGAACCATGGCGCCTGTGTCCAGACCTTCAGAATAAATAAATGTGACCCCATCTACATCTGGGGCCTGGAAGGGCGTTCGGCCGATGTACACCCCTTCTTCAGGCATCTCTTCGATGCGTACCGGGTAGGTGTTGCCCACGTGTGTGAGGTTATGTGCCTTGGAGATGGCGGCCTGGGCGGCCATGATCATGTCGTGGCGTTGTTCAGCGACCTCTTCAGGTATATGGTTTTTTAAACTATGGGACTTGAGATCGTCAGAATCGGAATAGGAGAAGACACCAAGATGGTCAAATTCTATCTCTTTGATAAAGTTGAGCAGAATCTGGAACTCTGCTTCGGTTTCGCCAGGGAAGCCCACGATGACAGTGGTTCTCAGACAGGCCTCCGGGTCAATACGACGGATGCGTTCAAACAGGTCAGTCAGCTCGTGCTGGGTATAGGGCCGACCCATACGCTTCAGGGTAGATGAAGCCGCATGCTGGATGGGCACATCATAGTAGGAACAGATGTTGTCATGATCCCGAACCGCTTTGATCACCCAGTCATCCAGGGTGCTGGGATGGGTGTACAAAAATCGGATCCAGGCGTTGGGATTCACATTTTTAACAGCAGGTGACAGATGTTCCAGGACGGTGTGCAAGCCTTCCCCGGTGTTGAAATCCTGGCCATAATCCGTTGTGTTTTCTGCAGTAAGAATGATCTCTGTAACGCCACCTTTTACCAGGTCTACGGCTTCGTTGCAGATCTCTTGAACCGGTCGGGAGCGCTGTTTGCCCCTCAAAGAGGGGATGATACAATAGGTGCAGTGACGGTTACACCCTTCAGACACTTTGATATACGCAAACCCTGTGGAGAGCAGTTCCCGGGATTCCGTTGGATTCTGAAATCCCCTTGAATTGGGATCGGGAAAAAGGGTCAAAGATTGAGTGTCTTTGCCGTTTACCGCCGCCACGATATGATCGCAGGCCGCAGTGCCCAAAAAGGCATCCACTTCGGGCAGGCTGTTGACCAGTTCAGGATCATCTTTGTATCGCTGGGAAAGGCAGCCCGTGGCGATGAGGCGCTGGCAGGCCCCGTCTGTTTTGTATCGGGCCATGTCCAAAATCGTTTCAACCGCCTCGTCCAAGGCGGTTGAAATAAATCCACAGGTGTTCACGATAATGGTGTGGGCCAGGGCCGGATCATGGGTGATCATAGCATTGTGCTTTGGTCGGGGCGACTAAATGGCTTTTGCCATCAGATCTCCCAGTTGGGCTGAAAATTTAGCTGGATTGTCCAGCTTGCCGCCCTCGGAGATCACGGCAATGTCATACAGCAGTTCAGAGTAATCCGTGAGCACCGGGTTTGTGGTGTCGGACTCAAACATCTCTTTGATCTTTGCCATGACAGGGTGATTGACGTTCACTTCCATGACCCGTTTCTGGTCTGGCGTCTTCTGGCCGGAGGCTTTAAGAATTTTTTCCATATACGCACTCATGCCGAAGTCGTCGCCGGAGAGGCAGGAGACAGAGTCTTTGAGGCGGTTGGAAACCACCACATCTTTAACCTTGGCTTCCAGCTTGCCTTTCAGGAAGGACAGCAGGGCGGAATATTCATTTTTCTTTTCGTCATCCACCTTGTCAACGTCCAGATCGCCCTTTTCAGCGCTCTTGAGTTTCTTTTCCTTGTATTCGGTCAGGGACTGGGTCACCCATTCGTCAATGGGATCCACCATGAGCAGGACTTCGTAATCTTTTGCCTTCAGGGCTTCAAGCAGGGGAGAGTTGGCCAGGGAGGTCAGGCTTTCACCGGTGAGGTAGTAGATCTCTTTCTGGTCTTCTGGCATGTTTTCGATGTACTGATCCAAGGTGACGTATGCGTCGCCGGACTTGGTGGTTTTGTACCGCAGCAGCGATGCCAGGCGGTCTTTGTTGGTGAAATCGGTGGGGATACCAGCTTTCAGGGCCTGGCCGAACTCGTTGTAAAATGCTTCGTATTTTTCCTTATCCATGGATTCCAGGGTAGAAAAGATCTGTTTGGTCAGATTTTTCCGGATGTTGCGCACCAGGCGGTCTTCCTGGAGGATTTCACGGCTGACGTTAAGGTTCAGATCCGGCGCATCCACAATGCCCTGGACAAATCCCAGGTATTCGGGCAGCAATTCCTTGCAGTCGTCCATGATGAATACGCGTTTACAATAGAGCTGCATGCCATGTTTCCGCTCCGGTCGGAACAGGTCCAAGGGGGCTTTGGAGGGCAGGTACATCAATACGTCATATTCGGTAACCCCTTCAAATCGCTTGTGGATGGTGGCGCAAGGATCGTCCCAGTTGTGGGAGATGTGTCTGTAGAACTCTTTGTGCTCATCTTCTGTGACATCATCCTTGGATTTGGCCCAGATTGCTTTCATGGAGTTCAGGGTCCGGTCTTCACGAACCTTGCGGAAGGTATCGCCGATGGGTTTGCCGTCACTGTCTTTGATAAGCTCTTCTTCGGGGATGGGCTCACTCTTTTCCATGTTCATGATGATGGGGTAAGTCACAAAGTCCGAGTGCTTTTTAACAATGTGCTGGATGGTATACTCTTCGGTGAAATCCTGGTCACCTTCTTCGCCCTCACGCAGGTAAAGGGTGATTTCAGTGCCCCGGCCTTCCTTTTCAATCTCTTCAACCGTGTATTCCCCTTTACCGTCAGATTCCCAGCGAACACCTTTTTCAGCACCCGGTGCTTTGGTGTCCAAGCGAACCTTTTCGGCTACAATAAAAGAGGAATAAAACCCAACACCGAATTGTCCAATTAGTTCCGGGGAAAGACTGGTATCATTTTTAGATTTTTCAAGGGCTTCCATAAAGGCTGCAGTACCGGACTGGGCAATGGTACCAATGTTTTCGTTAACTTCCTCAAGGGTCATACCGATGCCGTTGTCAGTGATGGTGAAGGTTTTAGCGTCTTTATCCACAGCCAGGCGGATCTTATAATCGGTGTCGTCGGCAAACAGTTCAGGCTCGATCTGTTCTTTGAACCGGGCTTTGTCGATGGCATCCGATGCGTTGGAAATCAGCTCTCTGACAAAAATTTCCTTGTTGGAATACAGGGAGTGGATGATCAGATGCAGCAATTGCTGCACTTCTGTTTTAAATTGTTTGGTTGTTTTTTCTGCCATTGGTGCTCCTAAAAATTAAGTTCCAAATTACAATAAAATTAATATGGTGGGCATGGTTCGACGGGGTCTTTCACCGAGCCGAGCCCACTAAAAACGCAGGAAAGAACAAAATAGAGGTGCAAGGTTCTTTCACATAAAATTCTTGATAACCGCCACGGGAGGACCTGGTTTTTCACCTCGGTTCGCCCACAACAAATATCGAAAGAACCGAATGAGTTTACATCGGACTTTCATATAAAAAAAAGGTGCCAATAATAATTGTAGCAAAAAAACAATTGTCAAGATGGGATTGGGGCAAAATTCCACAGTCCTGACTGCGTTAAATCCTTCTTTGTCCGGGGCATTCAAAAACAATACTGGCGGCCGGCCCGCATTTTTGATAGGAAGAGAATATGGAAGATATCAGACGACAGGCCCATTTATCCGGGGAGGATCTCAAACGCTTAAATTTTATTAAGGATTCAGACCGGTTTGTATTTCGAAAATTTTACCGATCCGGGTTGCGATCCCATATTTTTGAATTGTTGAGAAAAGAAGATGTGGATCAGGAAAGTACTGGGGTGGTGGAAGATGGAATCCGGGTATTTCCCAGAGCCACACCGGTAAAAATGTTCAGAATTTTCAGGAGCCGGTTCGGATCCAAAGCGGAGATTTTTCAGGAGATTATCCGGTATAATTTGCTCTTAAATCATATTGGTGCGCAATTCATTGCCCAGTCAGAAGAGTTTATTGCCGATTACAGGGACCAGACCGGCACGGGCCGAATTGTACTCTGCGGGCTCCAGGAATATGTGTCAGGCCAGATGATTGATCCCTGGCGGCTGTCAGGCCCAGAAACCATTGCATCTTTACTTTCAGTCATGGGGCATGAATTACCCCACGCTGAACGAATGGAACGGGCAATGAATCAAATTGCCGTGTTTGTCGCCGGTATCCGAAAACTGATGTCCGAAACCGGATATATCCCGGATCTCGCCGGAGTGGGCAACTTGATCCTCACCCCCGGAGGCGGCATTAAACTTGTGGATATCAATAATATTGTTTTGGTGAAGGAAGATAAGTATATCCATATGGATGACAAGGGATATCCAGCCTGCGATGTATCCGTCCAGGTCTTGGCAATGATTGAAGAAAAGATTCTTGGCAGAACCGATATGGATTCAGATCCATTGTACCAACTTTTCCTTAAGCCGGACCGGGTCCGGCAGGTCAAAAAAATTGAACAGGCCTTTTTGCGTCAGCTCAGTGTTGGATATCAGTAATAAAACAATTGGACCTAAAAACTGCAAGTGTCCTATGGCCAGATATGCATTTTTTTAGGTTGGAGTCTATTATTCACCCAGATCTTTCAATCTTTGTTGTGGGCTGTGCCCTGGTGTTGATAGACCAAGGGCGGCCCGTGGCCGTTATAAGATATGCAATAATAGCGTTTATGGAGGTCAAAAGTGTCTTTGCACGTTGAGTATTGCTCTTTTACAGATAGAAAAAATCGCGTAGCCTATATCAAGGAAACCTTCGACTCTTTTTTAGGTGACTCTATTCTCGACGTCGGATGTGATACGGCTTCCTTAAAAAACATGTTACCCAAAGGCGTACAATATACGGGAATAGATATTGGCGGCACGCCGGACATTGTGATTAATCTAGATGAAGTAGAAACGCTCCCTTTCGATGACAATTCCTTTGATACAGTTCTTTGTACAGATGTGTTGGAACATTTGGAACACCTTCATCGTATCTTTGACGAGCTGGTGCGTACGTCAAAAAGATGGCTGATTATCTCTTTACCCAATTGTTGGGTAAATGCTCGTCGCCCAATTGAGAGAGGTAAAGGAAGCTTCCGCTTTTACGGTTTACCCAAAGAGCCTCCAGAAGATCGCCACCGCTGGTTTTTTAACATGACGGATGTTCAATCTTTTATGGAATGGCAGGCGCAAAAACATGCTTTAAAAATTGTTAACATGCATGTGTCGGAAAAACCCAGGTTCTGGTTATTTCGCCTTTTGAGAAGATTGCGCTACCCTAGGCAAATGCAATATCTCAATCGATATGCGCATACGCATTGGACTGTTTTCGAAAAGCTGTAATCGGATTCCGGGAACACATTAAGCAGATGGCATAGTCGCCGCCAAAATCTGCAAAATCGGGGGGCATTTATCAAGGATTTCAAAGCGTATACCTCTGGAAAACGGTTCGGTATCTCTTTTTTATCGACCAAACGGTCCCAGATGCGAACCGTTCCCATTAACAAGAGTATTACCCCGGACCTGCCCACAGCAACCTACGATCAAATTATCAATCTTTTAGAGACTGCCGACGCTCCTTTTGTGATTCTGCCCTGTATCTGCAGAAAGAAAAAAGAAATTTTGGGAAAGCCCTGTACCCAGACAAATCGGGTAGAAACATGCATGGCCATGGGAGGTGTGGCTCAAACTTTAATAAAAATGGAAATAGGACGGGAAATCCAACGGACAGAGGCCATTGATATTATCCATCAAAACCAGGACGATGGTCTGGTGTTGCAACCCTCCAACACCCAAAAAATAGAATTTTTATGCTCCTGCTGTGGCTGCTGCTGCTCCATGCTCGGCCTGCAAAAGGATCTACCTCGCCCCCTTGATTTCTGGGAGAGTGGATTTACGGCAGTTTTGAACCTGGAAAAGTGTGTGGGATGCGGCAATTGTTCAACCACTTGTAGCACAGAGGCCCTCAGCCTTTGTTCCAACATGCCTGTGAATTCAAAACAGAAGCTGACACCCCAACTTGATCCGTCACGCTGTTATTGGCTGTGGTCAATGCGTTGCTGCCTGTAAATTCGGCGCCCTTACCCTTGAAACAAGATCCGGGCAAACGCCGCCCCCAAAAGACCGAAACGCGTTGAATGCCATTATCCTTGAAGGTAAACAGGATCGGCTGGCACCGGTGAAGATTGTAGGTAAACTTGCTGGGGGCATCATTGCCAAGCGGGATCTTCGGCTGCTGAAATCGAAGCATTAGGCCATATCACCACGCAGATAAATGTCGATACTCACCACTATTTCAGGTGGATTCGATATAAAGGATCTCCCACCAGTACCATTTTCCATGATAAATAGGGCAGACTGATTAAATAGGATTCAGCAAGGGTTAAATATCCCTGGGACAGATAGTCAAAAAATATCTCGGGCATGGGAAAAGACTGCACATAGGGTTCACCCACCGGTCCAATTGTAGCCGCAATACCTTTATCCAGCATTTTCTTGCACCAGACCTGGCTGTCTGTTTTTTTCAGCGTTCTACACTCAGCACTGGCAATATGAAACCCAACCGATCCTTTGGGCCAGGTAAAGGCGTCCACATATTTTGCCAGGCTGTACCAGCCGCAATACAGAGCGGCATCGGGGCTTTCTCCCTTTTGAAACAACGTGTTTTTATCGTCAAGAACCACATCAATTTTATCATTTTCCATCAGTATTTTTGCTGCCCTGTGAATGGAACGATCATATAATGTATATCCTGAGACGTTTTTATCTTTGGGATCTTTCCAGCGGGCATCAAAATAAGCGGTGCCATATAGTCCTTGTTTTTCGGCAGTAATACTGTCGTTGATAATTCGTCTAACAGTGCTGCTGTCTGCCCCATCCAGCCGACTGGTCATAAGCACTTGGGATTTTGGAATGGGCGTTGCCTCATTAGTCCAGCCTAAAAAGAAAGGATTTTTAAGCCAGAAATTTAAATCATATTTTTCTTTTTTAACCAACATCAACTCTGAATCCAGCGAGGCAACTTTATCCTTTCTTTGCTTGAAAAACCGAATTTTTTTCTTTACTTCATCCAGCTGCTTTTTTAAGTATTCAGCGTCGGTTTTAAGTTTCAGTTGAGATTCTATTTTTAATTTTTCAAGGATGAATTGATCTAATTGTTTTTGTTCATCGGGTGTGTAACCAGGAGAAGCGATCCGTAACGGCACGCCATAAATTGTCACCAATGCACGAATATTCGGATTTTTATTCACAGCGCGACGAATTGGCGGGGCAATTTTTTTTTCATATACTTCTCTGGAACAGGTTTCTTTATCCGTCACAAACAACAGAACCATATTTTCTTTGGGAATCTGCCGCTGTTGCATATAATACCTTGCCAGCCCTTTGCTGTCTGCCGCATTCATATTGGCGACCACCATCACTTCATGGGGGGCTAATGCATGAACGGCAGACGAAAAAAGCAGCAAAAACACACCAACATAAAAAAAACGAATCAACATGCGCTCAACTTACCACAGTTCCCAGTGACCGGTTAAAAAGACATAGATGGCCAAACCGAAATTTGTCACCCCATGGGCCACAATACAGGAAAGCAGATCCTTTCTTAATATATATAAGGCAGACATTAAGACGCCGTAAACGATTCCGGCAGGCCATTCGCCGGTGGTATGACCCAGGGTGAAAATAATGGTTGAAATTGCAACGGCCGCAATACTCCATGCACCGGGTTCAACATCAAATACACTTTCATTTTCAAGTGTTTGTACAAAAGGTTCTGGGACTTTCTGTTTCCGGAACCGATCCCATTGAAGGGCAAATCGAAAAATATATCCTCGCATCAACAATTCTTCAAACACCGGAACCACAAGGCTGGCTGTCACCAACCGTAGGTAAAATCCAGTCATGGTCCAGGGTTCACCGGGTTCGCCGGCAAAAGGCTGGTAACAGACAATCCAGAGTACAAGGCCAATGATACCAAAAACACACCCATATATGATAGACCCTCGCCTGTCTTTTGGTCCGGTTATGGGAAAATACCATTTCCATGCCCATACCAGCAGGCCTGTGACAATAATCATCTTGAGGACATAATTTATTTCCTCGGGAATTCTATTGTGAAAAAAAGAGGCCAGCGCCACATAGGCAAAATAGGGGGCGATATAGGGGATCATCAAATCCCGATTGGTCCATTTTGAACCCATAAAAAATCCTTAAATTTAAATATTGAATATAGAATTATGATAATTTTTAGACGTACCTCATATTTTTAGTGATTTAATTTCAAAAGTGCAAGTTTTTTATTTCCCTTTGAATAAACGGCCCTGGGCCGACCGGGTCTTTCACCGAGGGTTGCCCACAAAAAACAATGAAAAAAACCAATGGGTTTGCATCGGTGTTTCATACAAAAAAAGAAAAGAATCTTTTTAAACCTGAAAATATATGATAATTTTTTTTCTTTTATGAGATTACAAAAAGGATGATTTATGGGATTTATTTCCGCCACCCACTCTTTGAGCCGGTATCACATTGAAGGAGAATTTGACGGCAGCATCATGACAGCGGTCCGGGAGGGACTAATTGAGAATGCCATGCCTGAAATTGAAAATGAATACGATGAAATATCCGCCGGCTGGACCCCTTTTGAAAGCCCCTACAAAGCAGATTTCGAAAAATTCTCATTTATTTACGGCACCTATTTTTTGTTTTCTTTGCGTATTGATAAAAAATCTATTCCAGCCAAACTGATTCAAAAACATATGGCATTGGAAATTGAAAAGAAAAAAGAAGAAACCGGGCGACAATTTTTATCTAAAAATGAAAAAGCTGAAATAAAAGAGTTTGTCTTAGATATTCTTATACACAAAACCCCCGCGATTCCAAACCTCTATGATATTCTATGGAGTTATGAAGAAAATCGCCTTTACCTTTTTTCAACACAAAAGGCGGCCAATGAACTTTTTGAAACCTTGTTTTTCAAATCCTTTAACCATAAACCGATTCGGATCTTTCCATATACCGTGGTTGAAAAACTGGGTCAGTTGACAGATAGCGAAAAAGACCGATTTTTAAAATTGGCACCTCTAACGTATTAATGCGATTATACCTAAAATAAAAAATAGTATATTGAATTTGGATATTATGCTTGATATTGCAACCGCTTACAATCGATACAGTTTTTTGGGAAATGAATTTTTAACCTGGTTGTGGTTTTTAATTGAAACCGACCAGGATATTTCCAAGCTTTCAGGATTCAAGGAACCTGTGACACTTGAAATTGGAAATTCTTTAACCCTTGAAAACCATCTAGGAGATCAATCAAAAGAAAAAATCACCATCAAAGGGGATCAAGCCGGTTTAGAAGAGGGTGCCACGGCCTTAAAAAAAGGGGCACAGGTTACGGATATAAATTTAATCTGTAACATTGACGGTGCTGAATACAAATTTTCCATTAAAGGAGAAAGTTTTAATTTAACCGGATTGAAAACGCCTGCCATTGACACGTCCGCTCAAGCAGATGAAATTGAGGGTATGGTGATTGAAAAAACCTATCTATTGCTCAAGGTGAATCAGGTTATTGACACTTTATTTTTAAAATATATTGAAAAAAGAATCTCAGATGACTTTAAACATACTGAATTTAAAGCCATGTCTAACTGGATTCATTCATGATGATAAAATGTTAAAAACTTCATCGTTTTAAACACAGGGGTTAGTATGGATACAAAACAAGGCTGTTTTATCCTAATTTTATACTGAGTTTTAAACATCTAAAAAATAAAAATAACTATAAAAAATAAATAGTTATAATTTAATTAACCTATAAACAGATATTATTACTACTACTATTATTATTTTTTTATAAATTAATCTTTATGTAATATGGACGCAGACCAACCTGATGTTTGACCTGAAAGTTTATATGTAAGTATTAATTAACCAACTGAATTCTTTATATATTTTTTGTGAGCTATGCCTGGGTATCAATAAACCAGGTCCGCCCGTGGCGGTTATATTCAGATCAAATATACCCCAACACCAACTATAATTTGATTCAGAATGCTTTAAGTTGATAAATAAGTGGTTTTGATATATCCTTTCAAGGATTTATAAATCAAGTAAAAGGACATTAAATGAAATTTTCGTTCAACAAAAAAGATATCCTTGAAATTCTATCCAAAATTCAGGGTATCACAGGTCGAAAAACCAATCTGACCATCACGTCGGACATCCTGATCAAGGCCTATGGGTCAGAAATCAGCATCACGGCCAATGACCTCGAAACGGTGTTTACCGGCACGTATGATGCCGAGGTAGAAACAGAAGGAATATTATCCATTAATTCTAAAAAATTCTTTGAGATCATCAGAGAATACCCTGAAAATGAAATTTTAGTTAATGAAGTCGAAAACCGCTGGGTTGAAATTGGTACCGGGGATACGGTGTACCATATTGTATCTTCGGATTATGAAAATTTTCCCGAAACACCTGTGATTGAAGATATTAATTTCATTAACATGGAATCCAAAGGGCTTAAAAAAATGGTTTCTGCGGCATCGGCCATAGGATTTCAGCCCGATGAAAAACGGATTTATGTGCTTGGTGTATTGGTGGATAAGGAAGTGGTGAATGGTGAACCTCACCTTCGGATGGTCTCTACAGATTCACGACGCCTGAATTGTTACCAGGCACCCTTTCACGGTGAACTGGACCTTGGTGAAAACGCCATTTTAATTCCTAAAAAAGGATTGCATGAACTGGGTAAGTTTATTGATTCAGGGGCAGAAAGTATTAAAATCGGGATAAAAGAAAATCATTTTATTTTCCAGCGGGCCAATGAATGGGTTATGATTAAACTGCTGGAGGGTGAATATCCAGATTACCGGCCCATCATTAATTCGGAGGGTATGACGACAGTCGAGGTTGATCGGGCCATGTTCACCACATTGATGCGAAGGGTCTCAATTTTGACCTCTGATGACTATAAAAGCATTATCATGAATTTTATTGAAAATCAGCTCATCGTCACCATCACCAACCCGGAAATCGGCGAATCTAAAGAGAAATTGATGATTGGTTTTGACGGCGAGGAAATTAAAAGTGCGTTTAATCCCCAATATTTTATGAGCGCTTTGGGCCTTTTTGAGGACGCCATGGTGTCATTGAATTTTAAGACCAGCAACAGTCCTTGCATCATCAAAAGTCTTGATGATGACAATCTAATCTGCGTAATTATGGCAATGCATATATCATGAATAAAAACGAAGTGACAAAAGAATACAGCGCGGACTCCATTAAAATATTAGAAGGCCTTGAAGCGGTTCGTAAACGTCCTTCAATGTACATTGGCAATGTGGATCTTGAAGGATTGCATCACCTGGTATACGAGGTGGTGGACAATTGCATTGACGAAGCCATGGCCGGCTATTGCGATACCGTTTTGATTACCATCCATGAAAACGGTAACGTCAGTGTGGAGGATAATGGCCGCGGCATTCCTGTGGAAATGCATGAAACTGAAAATATCCCGGCCTGCGAGGTGGTGATGACCAAACTGCATGCGGGCGGTAAATTTGACAAAGATGCGTATAAGGTATCCGGTGGGCTCCACGGCGTGGGGATTTCAGTTGTGAATGCATTGTCTGATGATCTGGTCATGGAAGTGTTTAAAAACGGCAAAATTTACCACCAGTCCTATGCCATGGGAAACAAGATCACAGAACTTAAAGTTATTGGTGACACTGAAAAACAGGGTACAAAAATCACGTTTCACCCCGATTTTACCGTGATGAATCCCAATGACTTCGTATATGATACCCTGTCCCGTCGGATGCGGGAACTGGCGTTTTTGAACAAAGGCGTGAGAATTGTCATTGAAGATGAGCGGTCCGCCCAAAAAGATGATTTTTATTATGAGGGGGGAATTGTTTCATTTGTAGAATATTTAAATCGCGCGACAACGGCCCTCCATGAGCCCATTCATATTGAAGGGGATAAAAAAGATGTTCAAATTGAGGTGGCCATTCAATATAATGAAACCTTTAAGGAAAAACTCTACTCCTTTGCAAATAATATCCGCACCATTGAGGGCGGTTTCCATGTGTCAGGGTTTAAAGCGGCTTTAACCCGTACTGTCAACGCATATATTGCCGGGAATAACAATCTGCCTAAAAATATGCAGAATATTAAAATCGGCGGGGATGATATGCGGGAAGGGCTGGCTGTCATTATTTCAGTTAAGCTCATGGAACCCCAGTTTGAAGGGCAGACCAAGACCAAACTGGGAAATAATGAAATCAAGGGGGTTGTGGAATCTCTGCTCAATGAAAAGCTGTCTGAATACCTGGAGGAAAATCCCGGTGTGGCCAGGAAGATCATTGCCAAGGCAGTGGATGCGGCCCGTGCCCGCGATGCGGCAAAACGCGCCCGTGAACTGGCTCGGAAAAAAGGTACCCTGTTGGATGCATCGCTTCCCGGTAAGCTGGCTGAATGCCAATATGCTGACCCTGCAGAACGCGAATTGTTTCTGGTGGAGGGCGATTCCGCAGGTGGCTCTGCCAAACAGGGCCGTGACCGCCGTTTCCAAGCGATTCTACCGCTAAAGGGTAAAATCCTGAATGTGGAAAAAGCCAGGTTTGATAAGATCCTGCGAAGCGATGAAATTAAAAATATCTTCACGGTCCTGGGCACAGGTGCGGGGCGTGAGGAATTTGATATTGAAAAAATCCGGTACCACAAAGTCGTTATCATGACCGATGCGGATGTGGATGGTTCCCATATCCGAACGCTTTTGCTCACCTTTTTCTATAGGCAGATGCCGGATCTGATTTCCAAAGGATATTTGTATATTGCTCAGCCCCCCCTGTTTCGGGTGGGCTCTCGAAAAAGCGGGGTGTACCTGAAAAATGAACAGGAGTATGCCAATTATCTGGTTCAACGCGTATCTTCACAAAAAAATATAGTGCTTAACGCACCAAAAGATGACAATGACGCCATGAAACAGACGCCGTTATCCGAAAAAGAGTTCTATCAATTCCTTCAGGATATGAATGCGTATTTCCATTCGCTTACAATTTTGCGGCGTCGGGATTTTGATACAGATTTGCTGGTTATTCTGATCCGCGAAGGCGTAAGTTCCAAAATTTTTCTGGAAGACAGGCAGAATCTTGAAGCGTTGGCCAGTAAACTTTCTGAAGATACGTATATGGCCGGAGATATTGAATTTGATGCGGAACGGGGTATTTATGAAATGGATATTTTTGATGAAAAGGGCAACGTAAAACTTCTCAGAGTGGGTCGGGAGATCCTTTCCACCTCGGATTACCAGAGAATGCGTGCTGCCTACGATAAAATCAAGGATAAAGACTGTGCTCCCTTTGCCGTGTATTCTAAACAGGCCGACGCCAAAACTGTGCATACGTTGGGTAACCTGGAAGACCTGCACACGTTTGTCATGGCTGAAGCGAAAAAAGGCATTAATATCCAGCGATACAAAGGTCTGGGTGAGATGAATGCCGATCAGCTCTGGGAAACCACCATGAACCCGGAAAAACGGGTCATGTTGAAAGTCGATATTGAGGATGCAGAAAAATCCGATGAAATCTTTACGCTGCTCATGGGAGAAGAAGTTGAACCCCGGCGTAACTTTATCCAGAAGCATGCTCTGGAGGTCTCTTCTCTGGATTATTGATCCTGTATCAATTTAAAAATATTAGGAATTTAGGATAATGAAAAACCGTAAAAAACTTATGGCTGCTATAGTTGGCACATTGACTATGACGATAATGCTTTTTACCGGTTGCTCAAATAAAGAAGAAAAAAAGGCCAAACATCTCAAGGCAGGAGATGCTTATTTTCAAAGAAAAGAGTTTAAAAAGGCTGAAATAGAATTTAAACATGCCATTCATATTGATCCCAATTACACCGATGCCTACCTGAAGCTTGGGGATACCATGATGAAGCTGGGTAACGCTCAAGGGGCATTTCAGTCTTACTCAAAAGTCGAATATCTTAGCCCGGATAACATAAAAGCACTCACCATCCTAGCCAAGTTTTATTTGTTGAATCAGCGTATAGATGACGCAAAAAAAAGAATACAAAAGATCCTTTCAGCGGATAAAGACAATACAGAGGCCCTATTCCTAAGGGCCCAGATTTTGGTCAATGAAAAAGAGTATAAGAATTCTGAAATAATTTTTAAGCAAATACTCAAAAAAGAAGAAAATAATATCCCTGTACTGCAAAGTCTGGCCCGTCTTGAATACCTTAAAAAGAACTATGTGCAGGCTGAAATGCTTTTACTCAAAGCACTGGACATAGATCCCAAAAAAATGGCTTCACGGGTTGCGCTTGTCCAATTTTACCTGGGCCGAAAAAATATTCCAAAGGCTGAGGAACAGCTAAAACGACTTGCCCAGGAAAACCCAACCCAAGCCTCTCATCTGATCACCCTTGGAAATTTTTATTTAAGTATCAAAAAGCTAAATCAGGCTGAAGCGGCCTATAAAAAGGCGCTGGAAATAGAGCCGAAATCACTTAAATGTCACCTGGCCCTTGCTGAATTTTACGATATCAACGGAAATGATGAAGACGCTTTGGATCTGCTGAATAAAGCCATTGAGTTAGATAACGAAAAGGGAATTGCAAAACAGATTCTGGCTAGATTTCATTTAAAGAGAAATAACGTGGACATTTCAGAAAAGTTGATTGATGAGATGCTGGCAGCCGATCCCAAATCATTACCCGTAAGACAGATAAAGGCTGAAATTCTTGCGGTTAAAAAAGAGTTTGAACCCGCCGTAGCACTTTTATCTGATCTGGAAAAAGACGCACCCAAGGCGGCCAAAGTTAAATATCTCATGGGGATTTGCCATATCGGACTTGGGAATATGGATCAGGCTATGGAATACGTCAGCCAGGCCATTGCGCTGAAGCCGCGCAACATAAAATTTCGCCTGCTGCTTGCCAATCTGTATTTTCAGACCCGCTCATTTGACTTAGCAGAAAAAGAAGCCTTAAAAATTATACAATTAACCCCCGCCACAAAAGAGGCCTATGGCATATTGGGTAATTCATACGTTGCATCTGGTAAATTTAAAGGCGCTCAAACAACTTTTCAGCAGCTCATAGACCTGGATCCGGACAGTCCCTTAGGATACTTTATGCTGGCCTCTTTAAAGTCAAATTTAAAAGAATATAAGGCTGCCGGTGACTTGTTGGAAAAGGCATATGTCTTGGATAATGAATCCATACAAATTTTTACCTTGATACTGAAAAATACTGTGATTCAAAAGCAATATAAAAAAGCCCATGCCCTTTGCCAAAAACAAATCCAATTGTATCGGGAAAACCAAAATAAGCGCGCTCTGGCATTTATTTATAATCTGACTGCATCGGTGTATATGACAGAAAAAAAGCTGGATGATGCCAAGCAATTTTATCAAAAAGCCATTACAGAAGATCCAGACCTGTTGGTTTCATATGGGGCAATGGCCAGAATCCATATGATGGAAGGTAAACCAGAACAGACCATTCAACAATACAACACCCTCATTGAAAAGAATCCAAACCTGCCTGCACCCCATTTAATGCTGGGCATCCTGTATGAAGGTAAAAATGAGTTAATCAAAGCTGAAAATCATTATAGAAAAGCCTTGGAGATCAACCCTGTATATGCAGCTGCCGCAAATAACCTGGCCTATCTTCTGGCAGAAAGCGGAACCCATTTCGATGAAGCGCTTGAATATGCCAAAACAGCAAAAGCACAGCGCCCTGAAGATCCGGATATTGCAGATACGCTGGGATGGGTCTACTATAAAAAGGGATTTTACGGCAACGCAATTAAAGAATTTACCGATGTCTTGAAAAAACAGCCTGACAACGCCATTGTTCATTACCACCTGGGACTGGCCTACAATAAAAAAGAGGAGTTTGAACTGGCGAAAAAGGCACTTTCACGGGCCTTGGAACTAAATGATACGTTTTTTGGTGCTGAAAAGGCCAGGGCAATTCTTGAAAACTTAAAAGGCCAAGGCAATTAGTTGCAAAATACATTAACCTTAGTTTTTTAAGTGATCATATCAATAATGTCCGGGTGAATTTCAATTTTCATGAAATATCCGGTCGAAACCAGAGGCGCGTCTCATGAAAAAAAATATTGTTGTTGTGTGCCTGTTCATTATCTGTTCCTGCGATTCAGGCAGTATTCCGCCGGGAAAATCCGCAACTTCGTTAAAATCTTTAGAAACCATGTCCCATACCGTAAAGGTGGCCTTGCAAAATATTCCCCGTACCCATGCCGCAGTGGGGACCATCCGACCGTTAACTGAAACCCGCATCGAATCCCAGGTGTCCGGCCAGGTATTGCGCGTAGAAGTGGCTGCCTCAAGCCGGGTAAAAGCCGGGCAGGTCCTTATCACCCTGGACAGCCGACGGTTGTCAAACAAATTGGAACAGGCCAAAGAGGGGCTATCCTATGCCAGAAAACGCTTGAATCAGGCAAAAAAGGCCCAAGATGAGGCCAAGGCTGGCCTGGATCAGGCATACGCCGCCTACCTGCGGACCAAAACCTTGTTTGATAAAGATATCGTCCCCTCTCAAAAACTTGAAATAGATCGGGCCGGTTACCTTCAAGCCAAAGCGCGGTTGGAAAGAACCAAAGAAGGGGTTGGGGCTGCGGCCACAGCCATCCGTCAGGCAGAAGAAGTGGTAAAAGAAGCGGGTATTGGCACTGACTATGCTGTGATCCGGTCTCCTTCTGACGGGGTGGTGGTGGAACGTCTTATCGATCCTGGAGATCAGGCTGTACCGGGAAAATCCTTGATGGTGATTCAAACTAGTGGTGCCTTGCGCCTTGAAGCTCGGGTTCGAGAAGGGTTGATTCATAGAATTCACCAGGGCCGGGACTATGATGTACAAATTCAAACTATCAGTACCATGATTCCGGCCACCATCGAAGAGATTGCCCCCTATGCCGATCCTGATACCCGAACTTTTTTGGTCAAGGCTGCCCTTCCTGAAACGCCTGGAGTTTACCCAGGCATGTTTGGCCGTCTGCTGATTCCTGTGGATGAAGTGGCCACATTTCTCATTCCTGATGCCGCTGTTACCCGGGTGGGACAATTGGAGATGGTTTTTGTGCAGCAGGATGATAAACGGTTTAAGCAGGTATATGTGAAAACTGGACGCAGGTTCGGCGAAAATATTGAAATTCTCGCCGGTCTCACGGCCAATGATACCATAGGATATTAATCGCCATGAGTGACGCTCGACCCGGCATTCTTGCCCGCATTGTCGAAATATTTCTATCCTCTCAATTATCAATTATTTTGGTGATGGTCGCCCTGTGTCTGGGAATTTTTTCTGTTATCATCACGCCCAAAGAAGAAGAACCTCAGATTTTGGTACCTATGGCGGATATACAGGTCAGTGCTCCTGGTGCAAGCCCAAAAGAGATCGAACAATTGGTGGCCACTCCCCTGGAACAGATCCTCTGGGAGATTGACGGAGTAGAATATGTATATGCCACAGCTGCCAGAGAATCGGCCCTGGTCACAGTGCGGTTTTTTGTGGGAGAAGACCGGGAAGATTCTATTCTAAAACTGCACAATAAAATTATGATGAGCCAGGATCGAGTGCCGCCCATCGTAAAAAACTGGATGGTAAAGCCCGTTGAAATTGACGATGTGCCCATTGTCACCCTGACGCTATACGCCGATAAAGTATCTGACCACGAATTACGGCGGGTGGGAGAAGAGGTGGCCAACCGCCTGTCCCGGCTGGAAAATGTTTCCCGCTCTTGTGTGGTTGGGGGGCGTCCCAGGGAAATCCGTGTGGAAGTGGATCCCGAAAAGATGAAGGGATTTAACGTCTCTTTCCAGGATATTAACACGGCATTGTCCGGGGCGGACGTGTCCATTCAGGCCGGCACATTTAACAAAATAAACCGCGCTGTTACCCTTACATCAAGCTCTTTTTTAACTTCGGTGGCACAAGTGGAAGACCTGGTGATCGCCGTAAGAAAGGAACGTCCGGTTTATCTTGCCGATGTGGCACAGGTCATTGACGGCCCGGCTGAAGCAGACGCTTATACCCGAATCGGGTTTTCCAGCCGCATCAAAAAGGCCCGTCCTGGAGAAGTTCTTAATACCTGCCCTGCGGTCACCCTTGCTTTCTCTAAAAAAAAGGGAACCAATGCCGTGGCGGTATCCGACAATATCCTCAAAGAACTTGCGCTCATGAAAGGCGAAATCATTCCGAGTGACATCAAGGTTCAAGTTACCCGAAACACTGGTGCCACAGCCAAGGAAAAGGTGAACGAATTGCTCAGTTCCCTTGGGTTTGCCGTGCTTTCCGTGGTTATTCTCCTGGCCATGGTTCTAGGGTGGCGAGAAGCTGTGGTGGTGGCGTTGGCTGTACCCATTTCATTCTCTCTTGCCCTGTTTGTCAATTATATTTTCGGTTACACCATTAACCGGGTCACCCTGTTTGCATTAATTCTTTCTTTGGGCCTGGTGGTGGACGATCCCATCACTAATGTGGACAATATTCAGCGCCACATTCGCATGGGTATTCTCTCACCGTTTAACGCGACCCTGGCAGCAGTGCAGGAGGTTTTGCCGCCGGTCATCATGTCCACTGTGGCCATCATCGTTTGCTTTACCCCGCTATTTTTTATTACCGGCATGATGGGACCCTATATGGCCCCCATGGCGGTCAATGTTCCCCTCACCGTGACCTTTTCCACGGTGGCGGCCTTGACCATTGTGCCCTGGGTCTCTTACCATCTGCTCAAAACCAAGCAGTTTTCTAAAAGTAAAAGCGCCCAAAAAGACAGCAGGGGTGCACGGTTCTATCGGGTTCTGCTGACCCCTTTTTTGGAGAAAACCTGGATGCGTATCCTTCTGGCCGTCGTTATTGTCCTGATGCTGGCCGGCGCATGCGCCCTGGCTGTTTTCCGCCAGGTGCCGTTGAAGCTGCTTCCTTTTGATAATAAAAATGAATTTCAGATTGTCATTGATCTGCCCGAAGGCACTGCTCTGGAGCAGACCGATCGGGTGGTCCGGGAGTTTGAAACCTACCTTGAAACCGTCAACGAAGTCACCAATTTCGTCTCCTACACGGGCATTGCATCCCCCATGGATTTCAATGGCATGGTCCGCCACTATTTTCTGCGTAAGGGCAGCCATCTGGCAGATATCCGGGTGAATTTAGCGCCAAAGGACGACCGACAACAGCAGAGTCACGCAATCTTATTGCGGTTAAGAAACGACTTGGAGGCCATTGCAGAAAAGAACCATGCGGATATCCAGCTGGTGGAGGTGCCGCCTGGACCGCCGGTATTGTCTACCCTTACCGCAGAAATTTATGGCTCCTATGATACCCGCTATGAAGATTTGATATCTGCTGCTCATACCGTTAAAAAGGTGATGCAAGAAGAGCCGTTTGTTACGGACATTCAGGTGATGACTGAAGAACCCAGTCCCAGGATGGACATCATTGTGGACCGTGAAAAGGCGGCCCTCCACGGCATTGATACCAAAGCCATTTTGGACACCTTGAAAACGGCCGTGGGGGGTGCAACTCCGGCTGGTCTCCACCTGGAGCGGGAACGCAATCCCCTGTGGATAAAAGTGATCCTACCGAGGGATAAACGATCTGACATGGTGGCAGTCTCCAATATTCCTGTGCGATCGGCTTCAGGGGTCTTGATCCCCTTGGGCGAACTGGCCCACATCGAAAAAACTGAAAACCAGCCCCCCATCTACCATAAAAATATGGAACCGGTGGTGTATGTCACCGGCGAAATGGCCGGCCGGGCACCGGGAGAAGCCGTATTGGATATGATGTCTACCCTGAAAAAAATTCCCTTTGATGAAGGAATCCGAATCCAGTGGGCCGGGGAAGGGGAGTGGAAGATTACCCTCAGGGTATTCCGTGATATGGGGTTGGCTTTTGCTGCGGCTCTGATCGGTATCTATTTTATTCTGGTGGTGAATACCGGTTCCTACACCATGCCCATGCTTATCATGATGGCCATTCCCCTTACGGTGCTGGGCATTATGCCGGGATTTTATCTTCTTAACCTGTTCCCGGATCCTGTGGGCGGCTTTTCCAATCCCGTGTTTTTTACAGCCACCTCCATGATTGGAATGATCGCCTTAGGAGGGATTGTCATTCGAAATGCCCTGGTTCTCATTGAATTTATCCAGGAAGCGGTCAACAAGGGAACCCCATTTAAAACTGCCATCCTGGACGCTGGTGTGGTCCGGATGCGGCCCATCCTGCTCACCGCATTGACCACGGCCATTGGTGCCTTTCCCATCACCCTGGATCCAGTCTTTTCCGGACTTGCCTGGGCATTGATTTTTGGACTGTTTGCTTCCACCTTGTTCACCCTGGTGGTGATCCCTGTATTTTATTATGCCATCTACCGTAACGCACACAATACACCCGCATCAAAAGAGGTAATATCATGAAAATGGAAGGTTTAATTCGCGCAATTGCTGGTTTTTTTATCATCCTCAGTTTGGCTTTAGGATGGCTGGTCTCCCCCTATTGGTATCTGTTCACCGCCTTTGTGGGCCTCAATTTATTCCAGTCAGCCTTTACTGGCTTTTGTCCCATGGAAATTATCCTGGAAAAAGTGTTCAACGTACCGAGATAACGGACGGCCACGAGCCGTCCCCTGGTCTATTGAATCCCAAGCGTTGGCCCGCAACAAAACAAGAAAGCAATTCAGTAAGTTACTGATACTTTCATATAAACGGCCACGGGCTGTCCTGGGTCTTATCGATACCCAGGCACAGCCCACAACAAAGATTGAAAGATTTGAGTAATCTACACAGACTTTCATATAACGGCCACGGGCCGTCCTGGATCTTATCGATACCCAGGCACAGCCCACAACAAAAATTGAAAGATCTGAGTAACCTACACAGACTTTCATATAAAAGAAATACAGAGAGGGGCTAGGAAACGAATTTCCTAGCCCCTCTTTATTGATACGAAATTATCGGAATACCTTATCCGATTAAATGGCTGTTATTTTCCAGCGTCAGCCATCATTTTAAGCATGGTATACTTATCTGTTACCTCTTCTTCAATTTTGGATCTCAGGCGTTTAGACTCTTCAGGGAAGCTCCTTTCAAGGGCTGCAAATCGAACCTCACCGCCCAGGAACTCTTGAAGGCTGCCGTTTGGCGCCTTGGAATCCAGCATGAATGGATTCTTGCCTTCCTTGATTGCCAGAGGATTGAAACGATATATGGGCCAGTAACCAGAATCCACAGCCAGTTTTTCTTCAAGCTGGGATTTGCCCATGCCTTTTCTGATACCTTGGTTGATGCAGGGTGCATAGGCAATGATCAATGACGGTCCAGGGTAGGCTTCGGCTTCCTTAATGGCTTTCAGGGTTTGGTTTTTATTGGCACCCATGGAAATCTGGGCCACATATACATAACCATAGCTCATCATGATTCGTCCCAGATCCTTTTTACCGATTTTTTTACCGGAAGCGGCATATTTAGCAATGGCACCCGTTGGCGTAGCCTTGGAGGACTGACCGCCGGTGTTGGAGTAGACCTCTGTGTCCAAAACCAAAATATTGATATCGTCGCCGGAGGCCAGGACATGATCAACCCCGCCAAATCCGATATCATATGCCCAGCCGTCACCACCAAAGATCCAGTGGGATTTTTTCACGTATAGATCGCGGTCCGCATAGATTTCTTTGAGCAGATCATCTGTTTCGTCTTTAAGCAAGGCTTTGAGCTGATCGCCGAATGTCTTGGATGCTTCGGCATTGTCTTTCCCTGCGATCCAGCCTTCCATGGCTGCTTTAATCTCATCGGACACACCCGCATCAATGGCTTTTTGCATGGTATTTGCCAGGGTTTTGCGTCTGGAGTTAGAGGCCAGCATCATCCCGTAACCGAATTCCGCTGCATCTTCAAACAGGGAAGATGCCCAGGCCGGACCTTCACCGTTTGCGTTGGTGCAGTAAGGCGTGGAAGGTGCAGAACCACCCCATATGGAGGAGCAGCCAGTGGCGTTGGCAACGGTCATTCTTTCACCGAACAATTGGGTGATCAGCTTAACATAAGGCGTTTCACCACAGCCGGCGCAGGCACCGGAGAACTCAAGCAGGGGCTGCCACAGCTGGGAGCCTTTAACGGTGTCTCGTTTCAATATGTCTGTTTTAAAGGGGACAGATAAAGAGAACTTGTGGTTGACCTTTTCCACATCCACCTGGGATGCCAATGGTTTCATCACCAGTGCCGGGGTTTTGGCCGGACAGATATCCGCGCAGTTGCCGCAGCCTTGGCAATCCAGGGGATTGACCTGCATTCTGAACTTGAATTGGTCCATACCCTTGCCTTTACCCTTGATGGTGCCAAAGGTTTCAGGCGCATTGGCCAATTCTTCATCAGAGGCCACAATGGGGATAATCGCTGCATGGGGGCAGATAAAGGAACACTGATTACACTGAATACAATTTTCGGGAATCCACTCTGGCACGTTGATGGCCACACCGCGTTTTTCATATTGTGCGGAACCATTTTCAAACACACCATCCACGGCAAATGCAGAGACCGGCAGGTCATCACCACCCTGGGCATTGATTTTACGCATGACATTGTCCACAAAATCAGTGGCCGGTTCAATTTCAACCGCCTTGGATACGGCATCTTTCCAGGATTCAGGTACATCAACCTTAACCAGTTTATCCAGGGTTTTGTCAACGGCTTCAATATTCATGTTGACAATGGTGTCCCCTTTTTTGCCGAACTTCATTTTGATGTCGGTTTTGAGCAGATCAATGGCCTTATCAACATCCAGCACGTTGGCCAGATTGAAAAAGCAGGTCTGCATGATCATATTGATACGATTGCCCAGTCCAACTTCACTGGCAATGTCAACGGCATCAATATTATAAAAGTTCAGTTTTTTATCATAGATGGTTTTGCGCATATCGCCGGGGATGTGTTGTTCCAGCTCTTCAATGGTGGCCCATTCGGAGTTCAGCAAGAAGGTACCGCCCTCTTTAATTCCTTTGAGCACATCGTACAATTCCACATAATTGGCTTTATGTACCGCTACAAAATCAGGGGCTTCAATAAGGTAAGTGGAACGAATTTTTACATCGCCAAACCGGAGATGGGATACTGTCAAGCCGCCGGACTTTTTAGAATCATAGCTGAAATAGCCTTGGGCGTATTTGTCGGTGTTGTCACCAATGATTTTGATTGCAGATTGGTTGGCACCGACAGTACCGTCGGATCCCAGGCCCCAGAACTTGGCGGAAATGGTGCCTTCAGGTGCGGGATCAAAACCGGTTTTAACCTCAAGGGAGGTATTGGTCACGTCATCTGTAATACCCACAGTGAAATGATTCTTCGGTGAAATGGCCATCATGTTGTCATAAACGGCCTTGATCATAGAAGGATTGAACTCCTTGGAGGAGAGTCCGTAACGGCCGCCGATGATCTGGGGACCTTCACCATGTTCCATAAAGGCGGTGCAGACATCCTGATACAGGGGTTCGCCAATGGCGCCAGGTTCTTTGGTCCGGTCAAGAACAGTGATGGTTTCTACACTGGCGGGAACGGTCTGGAGGAAGGCTTCGGTGTCAAAGGGTCTGTAAAGACGAACCTTAATCAGGCCGAGGCGCTCGCCCTGGGTGTTCAGTTTTTCAATGGTTTCTTCAATGGCTTCGCAGCCAGAGCCCATGGCTACGATGATGCGGTCGGCCTCTGGATCCCCTGCATAGTCAAAGGGGTTGTATTCACGGCCTGTAAGTTCACCCACTTTTTTCATATACTTTTTAACGATGGTGGGCACTTCCAGATAATATTTGTTGGCGGCTTCACGACCCTGGAAATAGATATCGGGATTCTGGGCAGTGCCGCGGGTGTCGGGGTGGGCCGGATTAACCGAACGGTCCTTGAATTCCCTGAACGCCTTGTAGTTGAACAACTTGGCCATGTCTTCGTATTCGATCATCTCGATCTTTTGAATCTCATGGGAGGTCCTGAATCCATCATAAAAATGCAGGAAAGGAACCCGTGCTTCAACAGTGGCCAGGTGAGCCACCAGTGCCAGGTCCTGGACTTCCTGTACCGAAGACGCCGCGAGCATGGCAAAACCGGTCTGACGGGCGGCCATAACATCCTGGTGATCCCCAAAAATGGAGAGGGCGTGGGCAGATACAGATCGGGCTGTCACATGGAATACACAGGGAAGCAACTCCCCGGCAATCTTATACATATTGGGGATTTTTAGCAGGAGTCCCTGGGATGCAGTAAAAGTAGACGTGATTGCACCGGCAGCAAGGGAGCCGTGAACCGCACCTGCCGCACCAGCTTCAGACTGCATCTGTTTGATATCAACAATCTGACCGAAAATATTCTTCCGGCCCTTCGCAGCCCAGGAATCAGCAATTTCGCCGAGAGGGCTTGAAGGTGTAATCGGATAAATCGCGGCAACCTCACTCATAGCATATGCCACATGGGTTGCTGCAGTATTTCCGTCAATAGTCTGCATTCTTTTCTTCATAGTGTTCACCTCATAAAGTTAAGTAAGAACGACATAAAACTCAATATAACCCGCAACATATACACCAATTAGCAAAATTTGTAAACAAGACGGAAAATAAACTTCTGTTTTTGAATTTTATGAATAAAATAAATCCTATTTATTCCATTATTGAGATATTTGAACATTCTGTGGATCTTTCGCATGAAAGGATGCCATGCGAAAGATAAGTATTTGAACAGGTGCATTGAATTCTCCTTAAACAATTGACACCACCAGGGTTAAATGGTTTAACCCTACAAGCTGTTTGGGCTGTTAAGTATTGTTAATTTAAAATGAATTTTGGGTTATGACAAAAGAAAAAAGGCCATTTGTGTTCAAAAAAGCAAAGCAGACCAGGGTGTTTCAGGATGTTGTGGCGCAGATACAGGAGGCCATTTTAAGTGGAAAACTTGAACCGGGAACCCGTCTTCCGGCGGAACGGGAGCTCAAAGACATGTTCAACACCAGCAGGGGAACCTTGCGTGAAGCCCTTCGGGTACTTGAGCAAAAAGGACTCATCGAAATAAAACTGGGCGTGACCGGCGGGGCCATAGTCAAACAAATTGATGCTGAGCCAGTAATGCAGTCCTTGGCACTGCTGATTCGTTCCGGCGATATATCTTTGGATCATTTATCGGAATTCAGAATCAAAATCGAAGGCAGTATTCTTGAACTTGCAGCCCAGAGAGCCAAAGATAAAGACATTGCGCACATGGAAGTGCTTTTTGAGAAGGCTAAAGCCTGTTACAATGCTGAAGATTGGGAAGGATTTTTAAAAATTGATGAAACCATGCACACGTACATGGGTACCATGTCTGGCAATCCGGTGTTTCAATTCCTCCAGCAAAGCATCCACGATAACATTCACAATTATTATGAATATTACCTGCCCATGAATGCCGAACGCACCCTGGAAAACCTCAATGACCTTAAAAAAGTCATTGACGCCCTCAGGGACCGGGATAGCGAAAGGGCTGCCGCTTTGATCATGGACCATGTCCGACGGTTTAATAAAAAGATGGCCAAAAAGAAAATTAAATAATTATATGCGTGATCATCAGTCCTTGATTTCCTTTACCCATAACCGTCCGGTCGCCAGATATATCGTTGCTGAAGTGAGAAGCAAATAGCCGAACATGTTAACGTTCCGGGTTTTAAAAATAAATGCCAGGGTAACGATAATGGTGGCCGATATCAGAAAAAAAACAGGCTTGGGCATTTTTTTAAGAATCACCCGCCCAAAATGGGCAAACCGGATATGACTGACCATGAATCCCGCTGACAGGCCCGTAAAAAGCCAAAGCACCGGCAGGCTTGAGACCAGGGAGGCACCAAGGACAAAAAGTGCGCCGGCCGGACTGGGTAACCCGTTGAAAATTCCCGTGGGCAGATCTGTTCGTTTTTTATCCACAGTCACAAACCGAATCAAACGAAAGGCCACTGCAGCCAAAAAAATCAGGGCAAAGACCCAGGCCAGGCGGCCCCCTCCCCGTTGAAGGACCACATAGGCCGGTGCCATGCCAAAGCTGACAAAATCTGCAATGTCATCTAAAAGGGGACCGTATTTTGTCCCGCCGTGTTTGATTGCCATGCGGCCGTCAAACAGGTCAAACAGTTGCCCCATGATGATAATACAGATGGCCCAGGCAAACATATGGTGATAGGTGAGTACCAGAGCGATGGCGCCGCAGCAAAAATTGAGCAGGGATAACATATCTGCATAAAGTCGGTTGGGAATAAATTTGAACACCATGGATGCCGCAGACAAAACAATGCAGCCTGTCAACACCTCATCGGCCATATTCAGCAGTTCGGGATTGCTGTCGAGCAATGCGCATAATATGACGAGGGCAAAACAGATAATCGCTTTGATTTTTCCAAAATTATTGGCCGCGCCAGAGATTTTCATCCAGGAAAGGATGTGCCGGGCAAAAAATTGTCCTATCAGCTCCACGGCCACCAGAATCCACACCTGGGTGGGGGACAATATTCCGGTATAGGCAAACCCGATCATGGGAGGCAGATAGGTCAGCTTGTCGCACATGGGATCCAGCCATTCTCCCCATGGGGATACCAGATTGCAGGTCCGGGCCACGATCCCGTCCACCCCGTCTAAAATAGCGGCAAAGGTAAAAATAAAAATTCCCGCTGCCTCAAAATGAAAGACAAAATATAATACAAACCCCAAGGCCGCCAAGGCAGTGCGCCAATAACAGATGGCATTTGGATACATCAGCCACTTGGTTGCAAACACAAACTGCTGCATTTTCTTATGCTTCACAGCTCTGGAGAACCATACAAAAAAAGCCGTTCCCAAGGCCGCCGAGACACTTATTAATAAAGCCCTTTCCATATTTTTACCCTGATATTCTTTAGTGATTTAGCCAATCTGTAGGTCTTTTCAATGTCTGACTCTTAGCACTTTTCCCCTGGATTCGTCTACATACAAAAACAAATTCCTTGTGGCCTTTTAGGTGACAGTGGGATAAAGTGAAGCATCGACATTTCAAAAAAGCATACGGAGGCCCGGTTTGAAACCATATCATTTCATGATTCTTATCCTTGGTGTTTTTCTTTTTACCTGTCTTTTACCTGAAACCGTCCTGTCCAGGGAAAAAGGCCCATATATTCCCGAAGCCCTTGCGCCTTGGAAAAACTGGGTACTTCACGGCAAGGAAAAACAACGCTTCTGCACACCGCAATACAACAATGCAGACGCACTTCAATGTGCCTGGCCCACCAACTTAAACCTAAGCCTTAACCATCAGGGCGGCACCTTTTCGCAAACCTGGCAGGTATACACAGATACCTGGATATTTCTGCCAGGAAATCAACGATACTGGCCTGCAGCCGTCACCTTGGACGGCCGGCCCGCTATTGTTCTGGAAAAAAATAACGCTCCGGGTCTGGTGGTATCCGCTGGTACCCATACCCTTTCTGGTCAATTTAACTGGCGCCGTCTGCCTGAACACCTTACCATTCCGCCAGCCTCGGGTCTGGTATCCCTTCGCATTGATAACGCCCGGATTCCTTTTCCGGATCTGGACAACCAGGGTAGACTCTGGTTGAAACGAACCCGCACGGTTGAAAAAATTGAAAATCGCCTGAACATTAAAATTTTTCGCCTCATTGACGATACCATTCCTGCGAATATGCAGCTTCGAATGAAACTTGATGTAGCCGGCACCGCCCGGCAGGTGACCCTGGGCCCGGCCTATTTGCCAACCCATTTCATCCCGCTGTCCATGGAAAGCCCGCTGCCGGCACGGCTGGAGCAGGATGGCCGCATTAAAATCCAGGTACGACCCGGCCGATATGAGCTCCGGCTTACCTTGCGACATTCAGGTACCTTATCCATCCTGTCGTTCACCCGGCCAAAGGATAATTGGTGGCCCCGGCAGGAAATCTGGTCTTTTAACGCCCGACCGGATTTGAGAATAACAGAGATTTCAGGGCCGCCCCCGCTGGATCCCGCACAAACCGCAATGCCCGACCAATGGCGAATGTTTCCAGCCTACCTGATGACAGACGGCGCATCCATTACCTTTAAAGAGATTAAGCGGGGTGATCCACGTCCCGCTCCGGACCAGCTCAGCCTCAACCGGGACATCTGGCTTCGGTTTGACGGCTCCGGATATACCATACGGGATCGAATCAAAGGAAAGAAAAATACCAACTGGCGCCTTGAAATGGACCCTGCCATTGCCTTGGGAAGTGCTGTGGTGGACGGCAGAGAACAGCTCATCACCCAAAGGGAGGGTTCAGATCGCGCCGGTCTTGAGCTGCGCAACGGTCAGGTAAATATTACGGCGAGTGCTACCTGTGACGGCCCTGTCAACACCTTGCCTGCGACAGGTTGGGACCACAATTTTCAACAGGTTGAATCCAGGCTCTACCTGCCTCCAGGCTGGACGCTGATCAGTGCTTCAGGAATGGACACGATCTCCCGGACCTGGATCAAGCAATGGACCTTACTGGACTTTTTTGTGGTTTTGATGTTCACAATTGCCCTGTCAAAATTGTATTCTTGGAAATTGGCCGGCATCGCCTTTGTCACCCTTGTGTTGACCTTTCATGAGGCCAACGCCCCAAAATATATCTGGCTGTTGCTCCTGACGGGATTCGCCTTGATGAAATACCTGCCAGACGGCAAAATAAAACAACTTGTCAAACTCGGTCAGGGGGTAGCCGTTTTCGCCTTTTTCCTCATCGTGATACCATATAGTATTCAGGCCCTTCGCGTCGGTATCTATCCTCAGTTGGCCCAGCCATGGGCCAGCATGAATGACGGCGAAGTCAAAAGTATAGAGATGTTTGGTGTTGATACCCCCCAGGAAATGGTAACCATGGCCCAACCTCAGCAAGCACTGTCCATGGCACAAAACAGAATGAAAAAACATTCGCGCCCTATGGAACAAACAGCAAAACGCACCCAGGATGTAATCGAAGCTGCGAAACCAGCCTATGGATACAAGGAAGACAAGGGGGTCATCCAATACGATCCCAATGCCCTGACCCAGACAGGGCCTGGCTTGCCTGCCTGGTATCCCTTTGAAACCGTTCGGTTCTCCTGGTCCGGCCCGGTCAGCCGGAATCAATCTGTGGATTTCATTCTCATCGGACCTTTGGCCAATCTTATCCTGGCTTTTGTTCGGGTATGTTTCATTATCCTTTTAGTTCTGGGCATGATCGGTGTCCGTTTCAATTTGGGTTCAGGCGTTCAGTTCAGGGGGATCAGCGGCCTGGTAAAAAACAGCGCAGGAGTGGTCCTGGCTTTGGTTTTCACTGCAATTATCCTGCAGTCCCCCCAGGTTCGCGCAGGGGATATTCCTTCCCCAAAATTGTTGAAAGAACTGGAAACCCGACTCCTTGAGATAGATCCGTGTTTTCCCAGGTGTGCCGATATTCCTGATATAAGGCTGGATCTTAACCAGGATCAACTGACTCTTACCGCCCGGGTGGATGCACACATTGACACAGCGGTTCCCCTGCCAGGCAACGTTTCACAATGGCTGCCAAATAAGGTGCTGGTAGACGATACACCAGCTCAGGGCCTGTTTCGCCAAAAGGGGGTGTTGTGGGTACAGGTTCCCTTGGGCCGACATCTCCTTATACTGCAAGGGCCGGTCCAGAAGCGAAACCGTTTTCAAATGCCATTTAACCTCAAGCCCCGACACCTTGATCTGTCTCTTAAAGGCTGGTCTGTCGAAGGGGTTCACCCAGACGGCAGCTTTGACGATCAGCTTCAGTTCAAACGGATTATCGCCAAAGACCAGGATCGCAAATCCGTACTTGAAACGGGTTCTTTGCCAACATTTGGCCGGGTGGAACGTATCCTGCGCCTGGGTTTGGTCTGGAAAATTCAAACCCGGGTGGAGCGCCTTAGTGCCTTAGGTGAAGGCATGGTGATGGAAATTCCCCTATTGACTGGGGAATCTGTCACCACCCCGGGCATTCGGGTGGAAACCGCCCAAAACGGAGAACGGGTGGCAAAGATTAATTTCAGGGCGAATCAGCGTCGCCTTGTATGGGATTCCTTTTTAACACAGACTGACCGTATCACGCTGACACACCCAAAAACAACGGAATGGACAGAAATTTGGAAAGTGGATGTCAGCCCCATATTTCATCTGGAATATCAAGGCAGCCCGGTTATCCTGCATAAGACCGGCAACCGCTGGTATCCCACCTGGCATCCCCGTCCTGGTGAAACGGTTGACCTCATATTGAGCCGGCCTACAGGTATTGAGGGGCCGACCCTGACCATCGAAAAAAGCCTGATGACCCTTTGGCCCGGTCACCACAACACAAAGGTTCAACTGGATGTGTTTATCAAGAGCAGTCAGGGCGGACGCCATACCGTCACTTTGCCTGAAAATGCTGAACTCCAGGACGTTCAGATTGATAACAGGGTTCAGCCTATCCGGCAGAGCGGCAGGCAGGTGGCCCTACCCATTACACCGGGCCCCCAGCAAATCCGGTTAACCTGGATGGACCCGATCGGTATCGCCGCGCGTTACCAAAGTCCGGCCGTGGATCTGGGTGCGCCCAGTACCAATGCCGGGATTGACCTGCACTTACCCCAAAATCGCTGGCCCCTGTTCATTGGGGGGGCCCATCTGATGGGCCCGGCGGTATTGTTCTGGTCCGTCCTGATTACCATTTCGATCATCTCCCTGGGCCTTTCGAAAACAGGATGGACCCCTCTTAATTTTTTCCAATGGTTCCTGCTTTGGGTCGGGATGTCCATGAGTCATCCCGGTGCTGGTCTTCTTGTAACAGCCTGGCTTATCGCCTTGCATTTCAGAAAACGGGCAGGAGATCTAAAAGGCGGCGCGTTTAATATTATGCAGATGGGCCTTATCGTCCTGACCCTTTTCGCGGCGACAGCCCTAGTTTTTGCCATTTCCAATGGTCTTTTGGGACATCCCGATATGAATATCCGAGGGAACGGCTCCAGTAGCAGCCTGCTGCGCTGGTACCATGACCTCAGTAATCCAGACTTGCCAAGGGCCTGGATCATCTCCATTCCCATGGCAGCGTATCGCCTGGCCATGCTGGCCTGGGCCCTGTGGATCTCCTTCTGGCTTCTGGGTATCCTTAAGTGGGGATGGCAACGGTTCACCCAGCCAGTAATCTGGCAAAAAATCGCATTGAAACGCAAGTCGCACACATGGCCAAAACCTGGATCCAAAGGCCCGATACCCCACCAAACAAAGAAGGAGTAAAAAATATTTTGCTTTTTAATAAAATTTAACGTACCATATTAAATGGTTATACTAAAAATATATGAGTAATCGTAACCTATAAACGCAATCTGCGATGCGGTGGCTCATAGTGGCGTTAATTTGAGCAGGCCTTTTTATGAAAGATCGATGCAAACCCATTTGGTTCTTTCGATATTTGTTGTGGGCGAACCGAGGTGAAAAACCAGGTCCGCCCGTGGCGGTTATTCAGAAAAAAGTAATTTTTCAAGCCGGTAATTCCAGACAACTGAATAAAGATCCAGCGTGTTAGATGATGTCGCATGGAAAATATCTTTAGTTCAAAGAATTCGGGCAGGTGTTTGAACATACGCGAATACAATTGATACCAATTGGATCAGGTCGGCGTATAAAATACCTTGAACGAAGCGAGAACAATCTCTGATCCACATAGTTGATAATATACATTTTATAGGAATGACAATGATTGAAGATCCTAAATTTAGAGCGCTTGAACAGGAAAACAAAGCGCTCAAAAAGCAGTTGGCTGAAACGGAAAATAAGCTGGCTCTTTATAGACTGATGAGAATTATGATTGATCATGTACCAGATTTAATATGGGCCAAGGACATGGAAGAACGCCATATTATAGTAAATCAGGCCTGCTGCGAAAAAATTTTTCTCTGCGATTCCCCGGAAAAGGTGGAAGGAAAGACTCACAGTTATTTTGCTGAGCTTGAACGAAACAAGGGATATGAATATACGTTTGCCGAATCCTGTAATAATTCTGATAAACGTATTAAACAGAAGCAACAGCCCCAAAGATTTTTAGAGGACGGCAGTGTAAGGGGAAATTACCTGGCCCTAGATGTTCATAAAGCCCCTGTCTACGATGATAACGGTAACATGATCGGAATTGTTGGGTGCGGCCGGGATGTCACCCTTGAACTGCAAAACCGACGGGAAAAAGAAGATCTCCAGGCCCAGCTGAGGCAGTCACAGAAAATGGAAGCCCTGGGTACCCTGGCCGGCGGAATTGCCCATGATCTGAACAATATTCTGCAGAGCATCAGTGCCGCTGCCGAGAGTCTTTTGTTGAACAGTACACCAGACTCGTCTTTCCATAACGAGCTAGAAATTATTAGCAATAGTGCCTTTAACGGGGGCGACCTCATCAAACAACTTTTACTTTTCAGCAGGAAAGCAAATACCAACCGGCAATGTATGAGTTTTAACCGAGAGATTAAAAATTCCCTGACCATACTCGAACGGACCCTGCCTAAAATGATCAACATTGAAAAGGAACTTGAGGAGGGACTGAGCCCCATCAATGCAGATCCAGTACAGATTCAGCAGATCATTCTAAATATCGGCACAAATGCTGTCCATGGCATGCCCGACGGCGGCTGCCTGCGGATCAAAACATCGAAAGAAACCATAAAAAAAGAAGTCCCAAATCTGACTATAGGCAACTATATTCGGTTAAGTATAACGGATAACGGTGTTGGCATGGAAGAAGAAGTCTCTAAACGAATTTTTGATCCTTTTTTCACCACCAAAGAGAGGGGAAAAGGGACTGGACTTGGACTGGCATCTGTATATGGTATCGTTAGAGATCATGGCGGCAGTATTACCTGTTCCAGCGCCCCTGGCAAAGGAACCCGTTTTGACATCCTTTTTCCGGCGTTGGAACAGGAGAGTAGTCAGGCATACTATGATCACGAATCTAAAAATGGTGTCAGCGAAAAAGACGGTAGTGAAACCATTTTGGTGGTGGATGATGAAGAGATGATCCGCCAACTTGTTTCAACGTTTCTTACCCAAACTGGCTATAAGGTGATCGAAGCTGAAAACGGAGAGGCGGCCTTGGATAAATATTCTATCGAAGCAGCAGACCTGGTAATTCTGGATCTGAGCATGCCAGGAATGGGGGGTGAAAAATGTATGGAACAATTGTTGAAAATGGATCCCAAGGCCAAAATCCTACTTGCCAGCGGTTACTTTCACGGCAATGTGAGTACCCAGATTGACAATGGAAAATACAGGCAACATTTTATCCAGAAACCCTATCGTTTAAAAGCGCTTGCCCAGAAAGTCAGACAGTTTCTTGATGAATAAGGACGCGCAGCGCTTATCCATTCTTTATTTTTTTTGTAATTAACCATTGATTTTTAATTGGGTTGTGTTTATATGTTTCTATCACTAGAAACATATAAAGGAGAATACCCAAATGGCAGACAATACCCCCACCCTTGACAATATGCCCCTTCCCGACGCGGAAGGGCGGTTTGGAAAATATGGCGGATCTTACGTGCCGGAACAACTTCAAACCATA
>PDWJ01000868.1_pt1 | contig 41095 bp, 49 predicted proteins | sample 1430881 | NCBI WGS metagenome assembly PDWJ01 (sample SAMN01162460, study PRJNA174530) | Oral metagenome, whole genome shotgun sequencing project. | biome: Marine environment; feature: Marine mammal; material: Swab sample of the gingival sulcus; isolation source: swab sample of gingival sulcus...
GTTCGAGAGCGGCGCCGAGGTCCACATCAACTACAATTTAGTGTCGGCTCTCGCAGCGGGCGACGTCGTGGTCGTCTACACGGACGCGAGGACGACCAGGAGCATGACGACCACGATTCTCGGGAAGCTTGTGACCAAGCCGTAGCGACAGGGAAACCGTTGTGACAGAAGCGCTTCGGGACATCACCATCGGTGAGGTCATCGGCATCATGGTCAGCGTGGCCGCGTTCGTCACGGGCAGCTGGGCATTCCTGAGGCGCACATGGCCGGTGTTTCGTGGGGTCGAGGACTTCTTGCACGAGTGGCGCGGGACGCCTGAGAAGCTCGGCGTCACAGGGCAAGTCATCGAGCCCGCGAAGCCCGGCGTGGTCGAGACGATCCAGATACACGACAAGCTCATCGCTCAAAACGCGAACGCTCTCGGCGCGTCGGCCCGCGCCCAGCAGGACCTGACCGATCAGATTCACCACCTGGACAACAAGATCAGCAAGCTCGACGGCGACGTCGCCGAGCTTCGGAAAGGCGTCCAGGACATCAACACCAACACACAGGCGTTGCCACAAGTGCAGCGTCACGACAGAAAGGAATCGAACTAATGCCCGAGGACCCGATGGACCTTGACTTCGGTGACTTCCCCGAGTCGTCCATGCTCGGTGACGGGACCCGTGAGGACTCGATCATCGACCCGGAACCGCCGGTGATCCCGACCCAGGTGAGCTTCCCGATCCGGACCGCGATTCGGACCGGCGTCCAGGTGCTGGTGGCCGCGGCCTTCGCCTACGTGCTGCGGTACGTCCCGGCCCTGGGGCCGGTGCTGACCGACGAGACGGCACGGGTCGTGACGGTCGAGCTCACGGCCGTGGTGATGGCGGTCTTGTCGGCTGGGGTGGCGTGGGTGATGTCGCGGCCGGCCGTGGATTCGCTGCTGTCCAAGATCAACCTCTCGGCGCAGCCGGGGAGCATGCACGGCTGACCCCGGACAAACGCTAAGGCCTCACCGGGAGACGAGCGGTGAGGCCTTAGCTGCGGATGGACGGAAGACTAAGGTGAGTCGTTGTGTCGCGTCCAATCGTAGTACAGGTAGACGATGATCGCCCACACGTACATGGCGATCAGGAACAGGATGACTTTGGGCACGGTGAAACCTACCCTGCGTTGTCCTCGTCGTCCCAGACGATGAGGAGGATCGCGGCGATCACCCCTCCACACATGAGGATGGTCTCGTGGATCATTCGTCACCCCAGACTGCGAGGGCGACGGCAATGATGAGGAGGGCGACGATGATGCTCATGCCATCCCCCCGCGGACGGGGCGATCGAACCAGTCGGTAGGCCGGGTCTGGGGCGACGGATTCTCGTGTCCCGCTGCTGTGGCCAGGGCCATCATGCCCAGGACCAGTGAGAGCCAGATGATTGCTGCGGTGATCAGTACGGTAAGCATGGAACTACTGTAACGCTCAAGATGATCACAGCGCGAGTGGTTCAGGCGGGCTTTCCCGCGCTACCCGTTGTTGGCCTGTCCACACGCTCCAGGACCACGATCACCTGGCCGTCGGCCGTGGTCCGGCGCTCACCTATCCACCTTCGCCTCGAGAGCCGACATCCGACGCTCCAGGTCCGGCAGCAGCTTCTCGGTCAGCTTCTTCACCCGGAGCGCGGTGTTCACCAGTAACGTGCCCATGCTGTTCGCCTTCTGGCCGTGCATGTCCTCACGCCAGACCGAGGCGTCAAGATGCCGCACCCGGTCGAGTAGTTCCTTCTGCTCCTTGTCACTGAGCGCCATGAGTACTCCTCCTTTTTGGCTCGACTTGCTTGCGTTCACGTACGCCGCGAATCCCCAGGGCCTCGCGTCCATCGATCCCCGGTCGGTGACCGAGATGTGGATGTGCTTGCGGTGCGGGTTCGCACCCCGGTAGCGCCGGTGGCGCCACGGGAAAACTGTTCTGCTTGTTATCTTTCCGTTGTGGATCAGGTACTTGACCCTGGGATCGCGTGTCCTGCAAAGGAAGTCGTCGAGCATCTGGCCCAAGTCGCGCGGGTGCCCACCCGGGTGCCAGTCGGTGATGTCCACTGCCGTGACCAGCATCCGGCCGTGCACCCGATGAGGATTGTGGTCGCTTTTTCGGCGTGAATGGGCGACATCACCGATCGAGCCGTCATGCACCTTTCGACGTGCGGGGAAGACCGCGTCGATCTCATGCACCAGTTGGACCAGCGCGGGTGACAGGATTGCGTATCCGACGGGGGTGTGTCCGTGAGTCCACATACGACCAGTCTACCGACCGATCCGCTCCTGGCCGTCCGCCCATCCCAGCCAGACCGTCTCGACCAGCTGGCCCGGGTCGGCCACCAGGTCAGCGAGATCGTGTGTGGCCAAAAGTCTTTCGAGCACCCGGGCCGCGCTCACCCGTGACAGGCCGCTCGCCTCGAACAGGCGCACCAAGTGCAGCAGCTGGTCCTCGGCCTCGACCGACGTCTCACACGGGTCGTCATGGCTGGCCTTGGAAATGCAGCGCCGGATCACCGCCAGGAATTCGTCAAGCTCCTGTCGGCTGACTGTCATTGCGTTCCACTCGGCGCTGCCGATTTTCATCTTTCCCTCATCCCCCAAGATCGTCACCCCTTCCGGTACCGATGCGCGCACACATACCCGGCCGCGCCGACCGGCAGACCACCGGCCCAGGCCGGGCTGTCGCACATGATGTCTGCGATCCTGGGCACGTCGTGCGAGCCATCCACGATCACCTCGTCGTGTACATGACCCACGATATCGAACCCCGCCGCGTCGAGGCGGACAAGCGCGGCAGCGAGCAGGTCCCTGGCTACTGCTTGCGTGACGTTCTCAGCGAGTCGGCCGCCGTAGGTCTTGGTCGGACTGCCGACAGGCGGTGTGGGAGAGGCGAATCGGAGTCCTTGGCTGGTGTACCGGACACCCCGGTACACCAGGCTCCGGCCGGACGGCAGGACGATGTGACGGTTGTCCTTGTCCACCGTGACCTCGACATGCGCACCCGACCGGCCACCGTAGTAGAAAGCATTCTCCAGATCCTCCCAGAACTGAACCACCTTGCGATTCGCCTTGCGCCATGCCCGGACCAAGGGCAGTAGCTTCTCCTCCGGCAGCTGGTCACCCGCCATCGACCGGAGCGCACCGGCCGCACCACCGTAGCCCAGGGCCAGGACCGCCACTTTCCCCTCCTGGCGCGTGAGACCGCCCATGCGGGAGGCGGTTTCGGTGTAGATGTCCTTGCCCGCTGCGAAAGCGTCCAGCGACCACTGCTCGCCGGCCAGCCACGCCAGCACCCGCGCCTCGATGGCCGAGAAGTCCACCACGGTCAGCGGGCCTGAGAACAGGCCACGCACAAGGGCTTTCAGCACTCGCTGATCGGTGGGCAGTCCCAGCAGCAGGTCGGCGATGTGCGCCTCGACCTCGGTCTCGGCGGCCTCGGGCGAAAGCCCTTTCCCCAGAGCCTCTCTCGGCAGATTCTGCGGCTGGACCCCGCGTCCGGCCCAGCGGCCCGTGTGCGCACCGTAGAACTGGAAAGCCCCGTACAACCGCCCGTCGTCACACACGCGCTCCAGGGCCGACCCAAACTTGGACGAGGCCGACAGGGCCAGCGATTGACGCGCCTCGAGCACCAGGTGCTCGACACTACCCGGCGTGGCCGACGCGAGCGCGCGGGCCACCGTTTCGGCCCGCCAGTCCGGCATGTCCAGGCCGGACGTCCGTGCCCAGGTGTTCAGCTGGTGGGTAGAGCCCGGGTTGTCGATACCCGTTGCGCGGCGGACCTTTTCGATCAGTTCGTTCTTGTTGCGGATGCCGCGGTCCCGTGCGGCCGCCGCCAAGCGCACGTCTACGGCCATGCCACGGTCATTGATCTTCTGGTCGAGGCGCCAGAGCTTGAGCTCACCTGGCGGCCAGGCCGGGAGGGTCTTGTACACCTCCCGCAGCGTCACTACGTCCTGTCGGCAGTATTCGATGAGCTCTGCCCACTCGGCCGGGTGATCCTCGGGCATCTCCCGCTCACCCTTGCGATTCGGCTGGGAGAGTAGGCGCAACAAGTACTTGCCGCGCATGTTCTTCTGCCGGTCCCGTGGCAGGCCCAGCGCCGGGCCGAGATTCTCCAGGGACCGTGGGTAGCCCCACTCCGAGGCGAGAGCCATTGTGCAGCACCAGGATTCGATCGGCTGGTCGCCCATCCAGTCGAGCCGGGCACGAGTGAGGGTCCTGTCGAACGCCGCGTTGTGAGCCACCTTCAGCACGCCGGGGTCGAAAAGCCCCGGGATACAGGCGATCTCGGCTTCACCCACGGCCACTTGCACCGGCCCGTCGTCCCGTGCCCAGCCCGCCATGAGGATTTCACAAGACGGGTCCTCAGCGTAGCGGTAGGCACCGACGTCGGAAAGCTTTGCCACACAGTAGGTCTCGATGTCGTAGTACAGGGTGGCGCTCATGGCTGATTGGTCCTCAGTGGATGGCATGCCGGGTAGATGAGTGAGGACCGGCGCCCACGGATGCCAGCCGTCCACCGAACGAGGCGAGGAGTGGATATTACGGGCGCCGGTCCTTCTAGGGTCCTCACTCATCCGAGGACCAGAGACGGATGATGAGGACTCCTACAGGATATCATCCAGGTCGTCGTCCTCGAACTCCTGTCGCTCAAGCATCTCGAAATCGTCCTCGGCGCGGGACACGCCACCGAACGGCGTGTCGTCCCGGAGCTTCTGGATGTTCCTCAGCGCGAACGAAATTCCCTTGTTGCCCGAGACGTTGTAGGCGAAGCTGCTGACCGAGACGTTGGCCCAACAGCCCGAGTAGACCTCGCCCTCGTCCAACGGCTTCAACTGGCCGTCCACCAGGCCGGGCATGGTCTTGGACCGGACCGCCATATAGTAAAAACCAGCGTATTCCGGATGGGCTTCGAAGTCAGTCACCTCGGGGTCGTCACCGTCGCGCAAGGTCAGCTTCAGCCCGACCGGCTTCTTCCCGCCGAATCGATCCAGATTCTCCTGGAGCGTCTTCTTCTGGGCCGCCTTGATCCGTTTGACCGTGGCCTCACCCTCCTGGGTCTTCGGGATCATCACTGTCACGGAGTATTTCGGGTTCTTACCGTTCTCGTCCAGTTGCGGCTCGTCCACGAAAACGTAGCTGAGACGGACGTCCTTGAGTACGAGCGTCTGATTGAATGCCATCTTTCTGTTCTCCTTCTCTACTGTTCTTCTGCGAAGTCAGCCACTGCCGAGGCCAACGGGTCCAGTGGTTCACGCGGGTCGGAGACCGGCGCCACCACAGGCTTGGGATCGGACATGCCGAGCGCGTCACCAAGGATATCGGACGTCCGCTGCTTGGAGCCGGTTACCTTGTCAAGAGCGGTGACTCCCAGCAGCTTTCGCTCCGACACGTCCCGTTGCAGGAAGCCTGCCCCGAGCAGGCGGTCGAGCCCGACCTTGTGGTCGAGCACCGTGCGAGTCGCCCTGCCGGACACCAGCTTCCAGCCGGTGACGGGCTCACCGTCCTGAAGCAGGTCGAACGACGCCCGCTTCAGGGCCTTGAGCCACTGCTCGATCTCGGCCACCCGGTCCATCGCCTCGCCAACCTCACCCGGCTCCAGCTGGGCAGGCGGGGTGAAGTCGAGCGAGGTGAGCTTCTCGGCCTGGGCACGGCACCGGCCGGACAGTGGGCACCAGCGGCAGGCCGACTCGGACGGGCCGAAAGGCGCTGTCTCGGAACGCGACTGCTCGGCCGCGGGCTCGAGGACGTCGCGTCCCCAAGCCATGAGCTCCTCGGCCGGGATGATCGCAGTGTCCAGGTGCCCGAGTCGCGGCTGGAAGATACTCATGGCCACGTCCTTGGGTTCGGCCAAGAAGCCATAGTCGTGCAAGGCACCGAGCGCGTAGATCATCATCTGCTCGTTGCCGGACGCCGCGACCTGGATGCCTTGGCCGTACTTGAGGTCCACCACGTGTAGGTGGTCGGGACCCACGATGATGGCGTCGGCCGTCCCGTAGCAGTCCCGCACACCCGTGGCGACCCGAACCTCGACCAGCACCGCGTCCAGGTCGCCCTTGCGCTCCAGCACGAAATCCACGTAGTTCTCACCGTGGGTGCGCATGGCCTCAGGCGCGGCCTGGACCGTGGCGTCCTCGGCGTCCGAGATCGCCTGGCCCAGAGCCCTTTTCAGCAGGATCGCGGCCACCTCATGCGCTGCGGTCCCCTCCTCGGCGAAGACGCTCGTGCCGCCGTCCATGCCCGCCGTAGCGGACACGGACGCGGGACACGATATCCACCGATGCGCGGCGCTGGGGGAAAGCGTTGCGTGCGAGGACATTTCAGCCGATGTCCTTGACCGAGTCGTAGAACGACTCGAACTGGTCCGCACTCAGCTCGGCCACGCGCTCCACACCATGAGCCTTCAGGCTGGCTGTGACCTCCTTGCGGTGGCCGGACTGGACGAGCTTCACCACGCGCTCGACCACACGCTCACGGGTGACCGTTCCGTCGTCCTCGACCAGCTTGTCGACACCCAGTTCGGCCTCGACCTTGGGCTCCTCGGGGGGTTCCTCGACCTTGGTCGGCTCGATGACCTCGGGCACCCTGCGCGGGCGACCACGCTTGCGCTTCGGCGGCTCCGGCGCGGGCTCCGGTTCGGGGTCGGCCTCGACCACCGGGGTCGGCTCGGCTTTCGGCTTCGTGACCAGCTTGTTCAGGAGGTCCTCGACCGGGCCGTCCCGCTCGGTATCCCACATGACATTGATGATCATCGTGCGTCGTTCCTCTCTCGTTTCTGCTTCTCTGCTTTCGCTACGATCCTGGCGATCATGTCTTCGAGCTCAGGGATCGGGTCCTGCTCGGGCTCGGGTTCAGATGGTGTCATACGATGTGTCCTCGTCGCTCGGGTCGGCCTCCGGGTACAGCATCGCGGCGACCGAGTCGGTCAGGTACTTGCGGTGGTGACCCTTGCCGCCGGGCTGATGGGCCACGAGCAGCCCCTCGTTCCCCCAGCGCGTAAGCGTCTGGCGCGAAACGCCCAGCAGTCTCGCGGCTTTCCCGGGAGACAGCCAGGTCTCACCGTCAATCGATGTCGGCATTGAGCTCTCCATACTCCTCGGTCTGGCAGACCACTTCGGTGACCAGCCAGAAAAACCAAACCAAGGTCAGCAGGGTGAAAGTCGCCGCGGCGTCCCACCCGGACATTGGGTCAGGCATTCTGTTTCCTTCCTTTCCGTGCGTAGTGTTCTTGTTTCCAGTCGTCCGGTGCGTACTTCTCGATGAGCTCCTCGGTACAGATCGAGCTGCACAAGCCAGCACCGCTCCCGGCCAAGTACTGCCTGCCGCACACGACACAGTGGACCGAGTTCTTGTAGCCCTCGGTCCACAGCGTGTCGAAACGTTGCCGGGTCACCCCTCCTCCCCGCGCGCCTCGGTCTGGGCGTTGAAGAATGCGAACCCGATCTGGGCGGGTGAAGCGGTCGGGTCGGCCGCGCGGACGTACCGCCAGGCGTGCACCGCATCCTCGATCTCCAGGTCGAAGGCCTTGGCCAGCGTCGATACCCACGTGCGGGTGTCAGCCTGGTCTCTGGGCGGCGTGGACAGGTCCAGGATTTTCCACCCGGAGGCCGGGTGGCGGAACAGGCGGAGCATCTGGCCCGCGCGGTCCTGTAGGACCGCCTGCCCCGCGGCGTAGGTCACGGCCGGGCCTCGACATCCCGCACGTAGGTGCTGACCGCACGGTACACCTGGGCCAGGGTCAGGTCGGGGTGCTGGACGTGGATGGCGGATAGGAGCTCGGCCGCGTCGGCCCAGCCGACCCCGATCTTTTCGGCCAGCTGATGGGACAGCATCGACGCCTGGAGCCGGTCCATCGGTGCGGTCAGGTTGTAGCTCTCGGACAGGGTGTTGAGTGCCTTGATGAGCGAGTCGGCCTGGGTGGTGATGAAGTCGTCGGTCAGGCTACCGATGGCGTGCATGACGGTCTGGTCCATGGGTTGGTCCTTTCGTTCTGGTCCGTGTAGCTAGCATGGGCGATTTGTGTGGCTGGCGTCAAACGGGCCGTCAAAGAAGGTCCGACGGGTCCAGGTCCGGTGTCATGAACGTGGTCACCGTCAAGTCCTGCTTCGTCACGCGGCCGTAGGTCTTCTGGTTTCCGTAGCCCGCCCCGAACCGGAAGTTTGTCTTGCACTCGTACCCGAGCTTGCTCAGGGACTCGACCACCCGGGCCGACAGGGTCCGGCCACGCTCGGCGTACGGGTACCTGTTCCGGTCCAGGCACTCGTGCACTATCTGCGAGATGCACACGTGCGACGGCACGACCAGATCGGGATCATCCGGCGTCCCGAAGTCTTCGACGTTCTGGAGCCACCGGTCCCGCTCGGCCAACGGCATCTTCTCCCAGCCCACCGGCCGCCGCTGCTCCAGGTACGAGCCGATGATGCCCGTCATCTCGTCCTCGTCCGTGTGACCCTCACGCGCCTGGCGCGCCAGGTCCTCCTGCCACTCATCCAGGTATATCTGCTCGTCGGTCGCCTCGCGAACAACCGCTTCGGCCCAAAGCTGGGCCACGTACTTCGGTTTCATCTTCTCCTCATCGACCCTTACACACTCGATCGGCCAGTAGCGTCGGTTTCCTTTGACATTCCGCAGCACAATTTTGTCGTTCGACGTGGCCCAGAAAACACACCTACGCGGGTATGTGACCGGATTCTCGACGTAAAGACTGCGCAACTCATCCGAATCGCGGGTGAGAAAGTCCTTCAGGACATCGCTCTCATGTTTGCGTAGGAAAGATGCCTCGTCGCTCAGCATCACCCAATGACGTTGCATCCGCCGGACCGTCTCCGGGTTGGACACGTCGCTGACGTTCCCGGTCCACCTGCTCCCGAAAAGCGCGCGGATGAACCGAGTCTTACCGATCCCCTCGTCACCGATGAGAATAGGAATGTGGTCCCACAGACAGCCAGGATGCTTCACCCGGCGCACCGCAGCGATCAGCAGCAACGGTGAGATCATCCGCGTGTACTCGGTGTGCTCGGCCACCGGCAGGAAAGTCTCCAGCCGTTCAACGCCGTCCCACTCGGGTAGATTGTCCAGGTACTCCCGGATCAGGTCGTATTGATGGTCCTCGGCGTATGCCTTCACCCGGCGCCACAATTTCCCCTCGCCCGGTGAAATGTATCCGTAGGTGCGCTCAAGGTAATCGCCGAGTCGGACCATCTTGTTCTCGTCCAGCAGCATTCCGTCCTCGCCCGCGTCGGCCCAAGGCACGGTGAGTGCTCTCGGCTGGCGCTCCATCACGTCCCAGCGGATCGACGACAGGACAGAGTCGTTGCGCCACAGCAGTTCTCGGTGCTTGCTCGAATCCTCGATCACCCCGTTCTTGTTCGGCCTCAGCTCCGCTCGCCACGCGGTCGAATCGTCGGTGAAATCCACACCGGCCATCTCGGCCGACACGCGCGGGTCCTCGACCGCCAACCGGACCATCTCCCGGTGAGAGGGCTTGCCCGTCAACGGGAGATGCATGGTGTGGTCGTTGTCCATGTGCCCGAACAGATTCAACCGGGCAATGTCGAACGCGGTCACCGCCCCGTGCTCGTGCACACAGATCGCATCGTTCACGTGATGGGAGAACCAGAACCCCGGCTCGTCGGCCTCGCACACGCCGGAAGCGGACTGTGAGCCCCGGGGAATCCACCGTCCGTTCCCCGACTGCTCGTACGGGAGCTCGTACGCCTTGGCCAATTCCCCGAAGTCCCGGTACACGCGGTTGAACGCGCCCACCACGCCGGGCACGTCGAACGGGTCCCGGAGCGGCTTGCGCGGCCGCAGCTTGCGCGGCACCGGTGCGGACGGGTCCCAGCGCGAAAGCAGTTCAGCGGCAGGCGCTTCCGGCCCGTCGAACACCCACGACTCGGGCTCGTGCCCGGCCGGGGCGGCCGGTTTGAACATGAACCGCTCGGGCTGGTCGGTCGACGAGTCGAACTGCTCGACCCCGAGCTCGTCCATCAAATAGTGCGCGGCGTAGTAGTACTCCTCGGGTGTCAACTCCCGGTCCGTGGGGACCAGTACCCGGTACTTCGGTTGCTCGGGCGAGTGGGTAAACGTGGTGTGCACGAACGCTTTCCAGCCCAGCACGCCCACGCGGGCCGGGAGATCGGCCGTGGCATTGTCGGCATCGAGGGCGATCATCGAGCGGTTCACCAGGTTCGGCTTGGTGCGCCGAATCCATTCGGCCCCGGGGTCTTTCGGATCGAACAGGGTGCCCAGCAAGTACGCGCCGGATTCCTTGGTGTGCTTGGCCTTTCGCGGCCAGACCTCGGTGATCTCCTCCCACGTGACCATGGTGTTCTTCCAGTGCCGGGTCTCACCGTTCGGTCGTTTCGCGTACGCCATCGCGTACCGCTTCGGCTCACCACTGTTCACTTGTTCCGCCCCTCAAGATAAGTCATCAAAGTCTCCTGTACACCCGTCTTCTCGGACAGGCGGCGAAAGATCGTGCCGTCGATCGTATCCGGCGCCTCAAGCACGTGCACGACCACCGGGTGCTTCTGACCCTGCCGCGCCAGGCGCGCATTCGCCTGCTGCCAGAGCTCCAGGGACCAGTCCAGAGTAGTCCACACGATCGTGTGGCCGCCGTGCTGAAGATTCAGACCATGCCCGGCCGAGGCCGGATGCGCCAACAGCAAGGGCACCTCACCCCGGTTCCAGGCGTCGATCACACCCGGCTCGGTGATGCACCGCGCGCCGGGAATCGCCCGCAGAGAGGCCAGTTCGGCCTTGAACCGGTAGAACACCAACACCGGAGAGCCGACACCCTCAAGTATCTCGGTCAGCGCCTCGGTCTTCGCGTCGTGCAAGCGGGTCGGCTCGGCGGTGGATTCCTCGGCGTCCGGGTACAGGAAACCCGCTGTAATCTGCGACAGCTTCCCGGTCGCTACGGCAGCACCAGCCGCCGTGTGGACCCGCTTGCGCGTCGGGCTGTCCGGGTCTCGCACGTCGGCAACCAGCTCGGTCAGCATGTCCTTGTACGCCTTGCGGGCTCGTTCCGGCAGAGGCACTTTCACCCGGTTGTACGTCACCGGGGGCAAGTCCAGCTTGTCCAGAGCCCGCATCGACAGGCACCGGCGTGACAGGAGCTCGTGGATCTCGTCTTCGGCCGCGGGGATCGGCTCCCACGCGACCGCGTACCCGTTCATCCACAGGGTGGGGCGGAACCAATGCTTGCGGTACCTGGTGATCGTCGGGCCGAGCGCCTCACCGCCATCGATCAGGTAGGACTGAGACCACAGGTCCAGCAGCCCGTTCGGCGCCGGTGTGCCGGTCAGCCCCCACACGAATCGTGCGGGGCGGCACAACTTACGGGCCGACTTGAACCGCTGCGAGGACGGTGACTTGAAGCTCGAAAGCTCGTCCAACACAACCGTTTTCCAGCGCATGCCCTCGTCCTGGGCCGTCACCGCGTCGCCCAGATTGTCCCTGCCGATCACGGTCACCTCGGACCCCGAGCGCAGAGCGTCGATCCGATGGCGGGCCGGCCCGGCCGCAAGCGAGAGCGACAGGTCCGGCCGCCACAGACCGGCCTCGGTCGGCCACGTGTGCTCCGCCGCACGCTTCGGGGCGACCACCAGCGCGGGCAAGTGCGCGTCCTCGAAGGCCGACAGGACGATCGCGGTCTTGCCGAGTCCCATGTCCAGGAAAAGGCCAGCCCTGTCCTTGGCCCAGAGCCAATCGACAGCTGCTAGCTGGTAGCGGTGGAGCGTAGGCGCGCCCATTCGTTCACCTCGTCCGGTCCTCGTAGCACGGTGACAGTAGTCCCCAGGGAAGCGGCCCGCTCGTGCCAAACCTCCTGAACCACACGCAGTTTCCCGTGCGTGGTCTTCAGTTCGATCAGCTCCGGCGCGCGGCCCGGCAGGATGACCATCCTATCCGGCACCCCGGCCCGCGTCGGTGTCAGCCGAATGTACATCCCGCCAAGCGCGCGCACGTGAGACGCGAGCAGCTGGTCAACCGCACGCTCGTTCACGGAAGCTCCCGGTAGATCCGACGCCTCGCCTCGGCCTTGCCGACCCGCACTTCGAGCATGACCTTCTCGGCCCGGCGCAGATGCACCAGCGTGCGCAGCAGCACCATGCTCGTGATCCTCGGGTCCCGCTCCGCCAGCAAGTGCTGGAGCTTCATCAACGCCTTCGAAACCTCTTGCAGCACAACTTCTTTCTCGCTGAACGTGTAATCGGGGTCCTTGCGCACCCGCGGCGGCACGCGGATGAGTACCGTGCGCGCCGAGCGGACATCGACCGCCCAATCGGTGGGGTCGTCGGTGTCCTGGGCGATCAGCGCGGCGGTCAGGGCCCGATCCGCGGCGTAGGCGACCCGCTCGGTGTCGTGGTCGAATTTCGGTGGCCTTCGCGGCCGGACCGGCCGGTTCCGGCGCGGCTCGGTGGCCGGTGCCTGGGCGGTCATGACTCGAACTCCCGCAGCTTCTGGTACACGGCCCCGGCCACGAATCCCATGACCCGGTACTGGTCCTCGGGTTCCTTGGTGTGGATCGTGTCGAGCAAGCTGAACACGCCGCGGGCCACCAGCTCGGCCTTCAGGTCGCGATCGGTCAGGTCGAGCAGGCGTAGGTACGCTTCTTGGGCACGGTAGATCGTGGTGCCGCGTTCGATACCGGTCAGTACTTCTTCCAGCGCCGCGTGCAGCGATTCCTTCGGTGTCATAGTACTTTTCCTTCCGGGTCCAAGTGAGCATTCACATTGCGCATCGTCCTGGCCAGACTCGCGTAGGACTGGCTGGCGTCGAGCAGACGAATCGCCCGCTCGATAGTCATCCGGTCGGCCTCTTGGACCTCACCCAGCGCGGCGTTCAAGTGCTTCACCGCCCACGACGCACCCAATTTCAAATGCGCCTGGGCCGTCTCCCGATCGGGCGAAACCGCAGCGGTATACAGTCCCTCGACCAGCGCTTTCCTGGCTTTCTGTACATTGATGTTCATTTGTCCAACCTGTCCCTTATCTCGATCAGCACATTCACCAAGTCCTGCTGGACGTTGATGAGCTCGGCGTTTGTGTCGGTCTTGGGCGGGGGCTCCTTGAGCAGTTTCAGCAGTGTCAACGCGGCCTCGGCCGCTATCGACGGCCGACGCTCGGACGAGTAGATCGACAGGCTGGTCAGCCGTTCCAGCACGCCATCGTCGCGTGCTTTCAGAGCATCTTCCGCCCCGTACCGCGCAGCGTTGTGCAGATTGTACGCGGCGTCCCGGCAGCTGCCTTTCATCGTATCCTGGGCAATGCCCGTGAGAATCAGCTCAAGGGCATCAAGAATGTCTTTTCTCATGGCGCAGTGGTCCTTCTCTGTAGTAGCTTTTCGGTTCGTTTCATGTCGCACCAGACGCACAATTCCGGGTTCCAGATCGTCCCGGCCATGGCACCGCAGTCGATGCACACTCTCCCGGACGGGCGAAAGCACCGGTGCTCGTAGCAGTTGGTCGACGGGTTCCAGCACGTCGGGTGCGGGATCGCGTAGTTCATTTCGTCATCTCCAAGTTGATCCATTCCAGTGCGTCGATCAGCGCCATGCGGGCCGTAGGCTGGTCCAGAGCGCCCTGAGACCGCTTCAGGCACATGAGAGCCAGGGCGACCGGTGAACCCGGCGCCGGGTCGAGGCACACGGCCCTCAGGAACGCCTCGGCCGCCATCGTCGCGTCGGCCTCGGCCCGCGGCCGGGGCTCATGGGCACAAGATGCCTTCATGGCCCGGCAGACGGCCGCGTAGGCCTGTCGTAGGTAGTCGGTCTTGCGGATCATGACTTGGACTCCATCCCTCGGATCGTTTCGGTCAGCTCGGACACCCAGCCCCGCCGGCGGGAGTCCAGGTCAGTCATGATTCGTCTCCAGCCTTTTGTTCTCTCGTGCCCGGTAGCTGAACGACCGGACCTGTCGGTAGACCACACCCAACAACGCCGGGCTCGGCCCGTAGCCCTCGGCAGTCAGGTAGAACAGTGCGCGCCGCACATCGGACAGGCGGTAGTCGTCCCCGGCCTCGCCCAACACCCGGGCAGCTTCTTCCAGGTCGTGGCGGGCACACTCACGGGCCGACTCACGGCCGAAAAGATCGTCCGGCCCGGCCAGCAGCGCCACGGCGATCCAGTGGTGCGCCTCGGTCAGCCGCTCCAGGACGCGGAGCGTCTCGGCTTGGGTCATGGTCATGACTCGTCTCCTTCCAGACGGGCCGCGATCCGGGCTACGTCACCGGCGATCAGGTCGCGACCGAGGCCTTGCCCGCGTAGTGGGCGTCGAACCGGGCCGCCTCGGCGTCGTCGCGGTCGAGCATCTGGATGAGGTTCAGGACAGGTCCTTTCCTCGTGGGCCTTGCCTGGCTGGCAGAGCCACCGTAACACACGAACCGACCTGGATGCTAGTGTCTTGGAAAACGTCTTGTACGGCTCTCTGCGGCCTTGGGGGCGGGCTACCCACACTTGGGTACCGGGGAGGGCTAAAAGTCAGCGAGAGCGGCGTTTTTGTAAGGAATTGAGGCGTCTCCGATTCCGAGGGACCGTCGCAGAGCGGTACCGACGGCTCTGCCGAGGTACAGCGGGACCGAGTTGCCCACTTGGCGCTCCACCGACGCTTTGGTGCCGTGCCAGAGCCACGAATCGGGGTAGCCCGGGAGCCTGGCGCACTCAAGAGTGGTGATCGCCCGGCCGCCGTCCGGGTGAATGAACCGGCCGCGGCCGGGCTCGGTGTAGGCGGCCACGTACGTCTTGAGCGCGTCCGGGTCCTTCTCGGCCGCCATGACCGGATCGGCGCCGATCCCGGCCGGCGAAGACGTCGACGCACGTGAGCGGGTTCACCGGCAGTGCTCCATCAGCTCGTCGACGTCCAGCAGGAGCTCACGGGGCAAGCAGGTGTCGGTGAGCATGCCCACCAGGATGCCCGACTCGGGCCGCCGAACCCGTGTGGCCCACATCACACCGGACCCCGCTTGCGGCGCTTGACTACGTAGTGTAGGATGAGAAGTGCCCCAACGAGTCCCCAACGAGTCTATTTAATTTTATGGTGTTACTTGTAACCATCGTTTGAGCTTTCTCTCTTGAAGTGGGTTGGCGGGTGAGCACAAACCGTGCTCACCCGCGAGTACTGAACAAGCGTTCAACCGGAATCACACGTAACCCACGCAACACACTGAACGACAATGGCAGCGTTACAAAGGCGTGTTGTTACTGGCGTTACTGGCGAAGGCCCTCAAAATCGGACATCTCGGGCAAAACGGTAGGGACTGAACGCTTGTTCAGGGTTGGCGGGTGAGCACGGTTTGTGCTCAACCTCCTCGCGTCTCCAAGGAAGAAAGTGGGAAGCCGGTTACAAGTAACACCCCGAATCGGGGGCGAGTCGGAGGGGGCCGTAGATCGTTTTGTTACTTGAACGTTCAAATATAGAACCCAGACTCAGTAACAGGGCCGGTAACGCCTTTTATTACGGGGAGGTCACGGCGGAGGGCCTGTCGAGGGCCTGTCTAGGGGTTACAGCGGGTGAGATCGACGGCCCGAGCCCGAGGGCCGGAGAGGACCGAAGATGCGGCCCGAGGCCGAGCCCGACCGATTCGAGGGGCGGCGAACGGCAGTCCTTATATACTGGTGCCCATGGCGAAGAAGACAGTCGGTGGACCCGACGTAGACGACATCTTGGCGCTCCACGCCTGGGGCCTGGACGTCAAGCGGATCGCGGCAGCGGCCGAGACGACCCAGGGCGAGGTGAAGCGCATCCTCGAAGCGCGCAAGCTCCAAGCCGCTCCGGGTCGGCGGGCCCAGTCCAGGCGGGACCGGATCGAGGCCAAGCGGGAGAGGCTGCGAGAGGCCCTGCTGGACGACGCCATGCGCCTGAGAGCCCAGCTGTGGGCCGACAAGAGGGTCTACACCTGGACCCAAGAAGGCGAGCTCCTGGTCGAGACGCTGCCGGGTGCCGACCCGACCGACCAGTCCAAGATCATGCAAGCAGTGCGCCAGGCCATCCAGGCCAGCGAGCAGCTTCAGGGCGAGTCGAGCCAGCGGACGGCCGCTATTGACCTTCTCGGGGCCGTGGCCGACCAGCTGGGTCTTCGGGACGGGGAGTGAACCCGCCGGGCCTCACGCCCAAGCAACACGATTCGATAGCCAAGTCCACGGGCTTGGTGAGCATCTGGGAGGGGGCCGTATCCAGCGGCAAGACCGTCGCGTCCATCGTCAGATGGTTGATCTTCATCTCCCAGACGCTCGACCTCCCCGGTGAGATCGTGCTGACCGGCCGGACCCGCGACTCGGCCTGGCGCAACGTCATCCTTCCCATGATGCAGCTGTTCCCCGGCAGTGTCGAGGGCAACATGGGCTCACCCTTCTGCTACATCTGGGGCCGACGGGTCCATGTCATCGGCGCCTCGGACAGCCAGGCCGAGTCGGTCATCCGTGGCATGACCTGCCTGTCGATATACATGGACGAGATCACCGTCCTGCCGGAGAGCTATTTCAAGATGGCCTTGAGCCGTCTTCGCGTCGTGGGAAGGGACGGCGGAACAGCATCCAAGCTTTTCGGTTCCACGAACCCCGACAATCCAAGGCACTGGCTGAAGAAGGATTACCTCGACAATCTCCCGCCCGATTGGCGTTCTTTTCATTTCGAGCTCACGGACAATCCGTATCTGCCCAAAGGCTATGTTAAAGCAATGCAATCCCAATTCTCCGGTGTGTTCCACGACCGGTTCATCCGTGGTCTTTGGCGCCAGGGTCATGGGTTGGTGTGGGACAGCTGGGACGAGTCGAAACTGGTTGTGGCCGTTGAGGATATACCGCAGATCGAGCGAACCCTCACTCTCGGAATCGATTTCGGCACGACACATCCGACTGTCGGTGTGCTGCTGGGGCTTTCGGGCCCTCGTCTATACGTCTTGGACGAGTGGTGCCCTCAGGCCGGGGACAGCGGCGTCATGAGCCCGAGCAGGCAGTCCGTGCACCTTCGCGAGTGGCTCCAGCGCAAGCCACCGAGGTGGCAGCCGGAGCACGTGGCGGTGGACCCGGCCGCGAAGCACTTCCGGGATCAGCTGCTGGTGGACGGAATGGCAACCATTCCGGCTTGGAACAACGTCTTGGCCGGGATTCAAACGGTCCATTCCTTATTTTCTCTGGGCCTTTTGAGCGTGTCCGATACATGCACGGGTTTGATCGATCAGATTCCCGGGTACGTGTGGGACGAGAAGGCGAGTGAGCGCGGGCTGGACCAGCCGGTCAAGCAGGACGACGACTACTGCGACGCTTTACGTTATGCTGTTTACACCGCTACGCCGCAGTGGCGTGGCATCGTGCCGGTGACGATACCGACACCATTGGACCAGGAGGAAAGAATTGAGAACGATCAGTACAGGCTTTCTCGGCGTAGACGTGATCGTGACCGTTGATACGAGGGGCTACCGTGACACGGTCGAGTCGTTCACGAGCGTGCGGCCGGCGGGCGACGAGCACGTGCTGCCGACGACGACGGAGTACAGCAGGCCGGGTGATTTCGTCGTCCATGTCCATCTGCCGAAGGATGCGCGCGACAAGGCCGATCTGGTCAATACTTGTGCTCATGAGGCGACTCATGCGTCCCGCGCGATCCTTCGGCACATCAGGGAGTCGCACGCGGCCGAGGAGTTCCCGGCCTACCTGACCGGTCATATCGCCCAAGGTCTCTACGACATCGCCCATTCGGCCTAACGCACTCGCAAAGTGCCGTGAGCGTTTTGGTAGTTTGGTTGTTGTCAGCGAGGGACACACAGGAAAGGACCAGACCATGACCAAGCAGGACTTCATCGACACCGAGATCACCCCGTGCCTGGACAACCCGGACGACTTCGACATCGAAGCCATCTACGACGGCCTCGATCAGTGCGGGTATCTGGATCGCACGCCGGACGGTGTGCAGTGGACGCCGCTGTCCGACCCGGACGAGAAGACCGAGCGGGTCGAGACCTTCTGGCGCCTGGTCGAGATGGCCGACGCGACCATTACCTTGTAATCTCTCCTCCCGACAGCGGGCCACGACATGGGGTGTGTCGTGGCCCGCTACACTGTCTTTTGTGCCTGACTACTCGCCCGACAGTGCGTGGCCGCCTTTGCCGCCGGCGATCACCCGATCCTGGGACGCCTGGAGCGCCTGGTACGTCGGCACTCCCGAGCGGCTGACCGCGCATTACGGCGCGCCCGAGAGCCCGAGGGTCCGTCCCGCCCAGCTGTCCGGTGGCATCGTCGGCCAGGCGGCCCGGATGCTCTGGGGCCAGCCGCACCTGCCCACGCTGCGGCACCGGATTCACCTACCCGTGGCCCATGACATCTGTACCGCATCGGCCGACATGCTCTTTGGCGAGGAGCTGCGGATCGAATCGAAGCAGGACACCGAGGCGCTGCAAGACACGCTCGACGGGAACAACCTGCAATCCCTTCTCCTGGAAGCGGCCGAGCTCGCTGCCGCGTACGGCTCGACCTACTTGCGAATCGGATGGGATCGTGCCGTGGCTGATCACGCTTTGGTGACGGCCGTGCCCGCGACCCGAGTCGTCCCGACCTGGCGCTACGGCCGCCTGGTCGAGGCCACCGTGTGGCAGGTCCTCGAAGACCGTGGTGGCCTGGTGCTTCGGCACCTGGAGCACCACACACCGGGAGCGGTGCGCCACGAGCTACGGCAAGGCACCCACGACCGGCTGGGCACGGTGATCCCGCTGACCGACCACGAGGCCACGGCCAACCTCCCCGGTGAAGGCACGATCGCCACCGGCTTCGAGCGGCTCACCGTCGTCCACGTGCCGAACGTGAGGCCTGCGCCCGAGTGGATCGAGGTGCCCGAAGCCGGCGCTCTCGGCCGGGCCGACATCGGTGTCGGCGGTGTCGATACGCTCATGGACGCGCTGGACTTCACCTGGTCCAGCTGGCTGCGGGACATTCGCCTCGGTCAGGCCAGGCTCATGGTGTCGAGCGGTCTGCTGGACGACATGGGGCCCGGCAGAGGTGCCGCGTTCGACCTGGACCGTGAGGTCTACGAGCAGGTGAAATTCGGTCAGCCCCAGGACAGTAGCCTCAGCGACATGGTCAGCCCGCAGCAGTTCGCCCTGCGGGTGGCCGAGCATGCGCAGACGGTCGAGGCGCTTATAGGCAGCGTGGTCCGTAACTCAGGCTACAGCGGCTCCACTTTCGGCCTCACGACCGATGCGCCCAAGACCGCGACCGAGATCAACAGCTACGACGCGCGCACTGCGCAGACGCGCGAGCGGAAGACCAGGTACTGGGCCAACGCGCTGTCCGAAGCGTACAAGGCGCTGTCGGCCGTGGACGCGGCGCAGTTCTCCCGGCCGCGGGTCGATGACCTCAAGGTCCTCTGGCCGCCGGACGCGACCGCATCGATTCTCGAACTGTCGCAGTCCCTCTCGGCTTTCCGGTCGGCCCAAGCCATGAGCATCGAGACCGCAGTGCGCTGGGCACAACCCGACCTGGACGACGAGGCCGTCGCCGAGGAGGTCCAGCGGATCATGGACGAGACGTCGTCCAAAGCGCCTGACCCGCAAGCACTTCTGGCCGGGTTCGACATGGGCGCCGAGCCGACCGAGCCGCTGACCGATGACGACGCTGAAGAATGACCAGCTCGACCGGCTGGTCGCACGCACGGTCGCCGTTTACGACGATCTTCAGCTGGAGCTTTTCAACACGGTCGCACGGAACGCGGACATCGACCGTGACGAGTGGCAGATGCTTCTCGACATCGGCGCGCTGCGAAACCGCCTGAACCGCAACCTGTCTCGCTTGGAGCGCGCGGTGGCCCTGTTCGTCCAGGAGTCCACGACCGAGGCGTACCTGGCCGGGATCGCCAACGCGCTGAATGAGCTCCAGGCCCTGGACAAGACCGTGGAACCCCGCGACGCGATCCGCCGCTATGCCGTGGCTGACCGGCTGGCACCACTCATCGCCGAGACGGCCGGTGCGATCACCGCGACCCACCCGCAGATCTTGCGCGAGGTCGAGGACGAGTACCGCCGAGTCGTGGCCAGGGTCAGCGCCTTTCAGACGGCAGGTGCGAAGACGAGACGCCAAGCCGCCCAGATGGCCCTGAACGAGTGGGCGGATAAAGGCATCACCGCTTTCATCGACCGGCGCGGCAGGCGATGGGACATAAGGTCTTACGCTGAGATGGCGTTGCGGTCCTCGAGCCATCGGACCGCGCAGGCGGGCTACGCGGATCAGTTGACCCGGCTCGGCTACGACGAGATCGTGATCAGCGACCACTCCCAGGAGTGCAAGCTATGCAGGCCGTGGGAGGGAAAAGTGCTGTCGCTCAACGGGTTGAGCCAGCATCCGACCTTGTCTCAGGCCAGGTCGGCCGGGCTCATGCATCCCGGCTGTCGGCATCGTTTCACCGTCTATTTCCCCGGCTTCACCGAGGTGCCCAAGAAGACGGCCGACCCCGAGGGCGACCAGGCGAGGCAGCGGCAGCGGTACTGCGAGCGGCAGGTGAGGCGCTGGAAGCGGCGTGAGGCCGCAGCGTTCGAACCGGCCGCGAAGGCGAAGGCCCGGGCGAAGAGCCACGAGTGGAAACGCGCTCTGCGACAACACGAGTTGGAGAACGTGCTGAAGCGGCAACCGTATCGGACCGACCCGCGACAGGCGCGGTAGACTGACACCCGTAATCGAACCGGAAGGAAAACACCACTCCCATGACCGACGAATCCACGACCGAAGCGACCACGGACACCACGGCCGAGGCCGAAGCGCCCAAGCCCGCGCCGAAGCCGCACCCACCCGCGAATCAGCAGCCCGCTGCGGACGACAAGGCGGATCGGATCGCGGTCCTTGAGGCCGAGCTCAAGGCGGCCCGGGACGACGCGGCCAAGACCAGGATCAACGCGAAGCAGAAGGCGGCCGAGGAGCGCGAGCACGCCATCGTGAGCCAGGTGCTGAAAGCGCTGGGGCTCAACGAAAGTGGTGAGAAGGAGGTCACCACGGATGACCTCATGTCCGAGCTGAACAAGACCAAGGCGGAGATGCGCCGCTTGCAGTTGCGCGACGCGGCCCGGCGTACCGCTCCCGAGGGCATCGACCCCGAGCGCGTCCTGCGCTTGGTGGATTTCGCCGAGGCCACGGCCGAGGTGGACCCGACCGACCTGGACGCGGTGAAGGCTGCGGTCGAGTCGGTGGTCAAGGCCAACCCGTGGGTCCGTGGTCCCGAGAAGGTTCAGGCTTCGGGTCCCGAGCCGAAGGCCGGTCCGAGCGGAAACGCGCTGACAGTGGACGATTTCCGGGCCATGGAAGGCTCCGCGCGCCAGAAGCTCTACGATACTGACCGAGCAAACTACGACCGCCTCGTCCGAGAAGCACTCACGCACTAAGGAGTTCAACACCTCATGGCCAAAAACGTTGAGCCGGTAGCGGTTCCACCCGGCGTCACCAAGATCGTTTTCGACCGGGACGTGATCGTCGACTGGTTCGACGAGCAGAACTGGACGAGCTACACGACCGGCCGCACACACCGGGTGCCGCACGACGCGGCCAAGTGGAAGCCGTCCGTCCTGCTCGAGCCGGACGAGAAGGCGAAGCTCGAGGCGCTCGACGTCATGTTGGTCATGGAAGACATGTACGTGCCACCGGCTCCGGCACCCGGGGAGCCGGAAGACACCGGGACACAGCAGCTTTCGTCCCTGTCGCCACCGGAGCTTGAGAACCCGGTGGAGCTCAAGATCGAGCGCGGGAAGACCTACGACCTGGACCCGTCCAAGGACTACAAGCTGGTCGCGCCGAAGGTCATCACCGGTCCGGTGCACATCCGCGGCGGCCGCAACGTGGTCTGGATCGGCGGGCACATCCGGATTCCCGAGCCCGACTGGTCCACCAAACCGGCTGCTACCAAGCGCCGGGCACTGGTCATCTCGGACAAGGACGGTGTAAACGGCTCTCCCCGTGTGGTTCACATCGAGGGGCTGCTGATCGACGGGCCGGGCCTGTCCGAGGGCATCAACACGAACTGTCCGACGGCCGGTGTTCAGCTGGTGAAGATCAGGGTCGGTCACCCGAACGAGCCCGTGCACCACATGGGCGAGGACGAGCGTGACGGCAAGAACGGCTGGCACACCAACCACCCGGACATTGTTCAGACTTGGGGATCGCAGCGGTTCCTGAAGATCGACGGGCTGACCGGCTTCTCCAACTACCAGGGGTTGTTCTTCCGTGAGGACCGCGCCGGTGGCGATCCGGTGCTTGGCCCGATCGACCTGAAACATGTTGACGTTCACGCGGTTTCGGTCGAGGGGTTGGACGGCCGCGATTGGGCCGGGCACCGGATGATCACCTGCTACGAGGGATTCACCGGCCCGCTCACCACGGACCCTGAGACCGTGCGAGTGCAGCATCACCCCGACGGCGGGTGGGTTGACGGCAAGTACTATCGGGACGAAACCCCCGGAACCGCAACGTTTTTCGACGCTTTCGGTGACAAGCCGGCGGGCCACGGCACGGGTGAGAACGGCCGTCCCGAGGCGACCATTTTCAACGGTGCGAAGGTCCAGGCGTGGCTTCGGGGCGACGAGTACTACGTGAAGACCAACCAGGTCGGTGTCGATTACACGCCGGGTGGGTACGAAACCGACACGGCCGCACCGCTTTTCAGTGGCGCGCTCGGGGGCCAGGAGATGGCCCTGAACAAGTACGCGGTGCAACAAGCCGACGGGTCTATCGCTCAGGTGGGCAGCGAGCAGGCCCGGATCTCGATCCAGGCCGAACCGCTCCCGCTCCCACCGGGTGCTGAGAAGGTGCTGCTGCGGCTGACCAGCACGAACCCGAAGGACGAGTTGGTCATCGATTGGTTCAGCGGCCCGAGCACGTGGCTGTCGTACACGAATGGCCCGGCGAACGTGGTGCCGTCCCGTGCCACGCACTGGAAGCCGAGCGTCATTGTCCGTGATGGCTCGACGCGCCTGGTGAATCTCGACGCGACGATCACCACGAAAGGTATCACGCCGGGCACCGACACGTTCACGGTCTTCCATGACTGGAACGAGGATGAGGAAGGCTGGGCGCCAGGCGCTTTCCACAACGAGCAGTTGCGGCTCGAGGTCCCGGCCGGAGGGGCGATCACCTCGCTGGGGCCGGAAGAAAACCCTCGGTAGACGACGCCGAGCCACCCGATCCCGGTGATCCGGGGTCGGACACACCGAAGCCGGTGGCCACTGACCTGTCGGTGTCGATGGACGGTGCGGCCGACGCGCCGCTGGCCGACGCATCGACGGGTCAGGCGGTCGAGCATTTCCGGCCGGGCTGGCGCACGATGGGTGACGGCACGGCCGGGTCACCCGGTCAGATCGGCACTGTCGCATGGCCTTTCACGACGCCGCCGAGCAACGGAAGCTTCGAGTTCGATGTGAAGATCGAGGCCCTGCCCAGCTACGGGCATTCGATCAGCGTGGCGATCGGCGACGCTATGGACCGGTTCTACTATTTCGAGTTGCGGTACGGCAGGGTTCAGTTGTTCCGGCGCGACGGTGGTGACTTCACCTGGTTGGACAATTTCGGTCCGGACGGTGCTGTGGTGGCCGGGGATCGCGTGGGTATCCGCGTGATCCGGAACGATGACGGGTCGGCCACGGTCGTCCCGCTGCTGAACGGGAACATGGTGAGCGCCAGGGCGAAACACGATCCGAACCCGCTGGTGACGAGCCACGTGTTCCTGGAGACCAGGGACCCCGAGGCGCGGGTGTCGGCCGTTCACGGCGGCCCGGCCCAGACGGGTGAGGTCGTGGTTCCACCGGACGATCCGGACCCCGACCCGGAGCCCGAGCTGCCTACTCCCGCACCGGGTATCGCGGCCCTGTTGCACCCGGTGCCGATCGGACGCGCCGCTACGGGCCAGGAGCCGCTGGTCGTGGCCGCGGGCTGGACGGCAGCGGGTGACGGGACGATCCGCACGGGTGGTGAGCATTCGGACATCGGGTGGATGGTCGATTCGACGGGTGAGCCCGAGGCGCGGTCGTGCACGGCCACGGTCAAGATCGATCAGTTGCCTACTCCCGGACGGTCTTTCACGTTCTTGCTGGGCAATGACGATCTGGACGTGTATTACTTCGAGTGCCGGTGGGGCCGCGCCCAGGTGTTCCGGCGCCAGGGCGGTTCGTTCGACTGGCTGGAGCGCCTCGGCACGGACGGTGAGGTGAAAGCGGGCGACACGATCGGCATCAAGGTCGCCGGGAACAAGGTCACCCCGGTGCTGAATGGCCAACCCTTGACGGATCGTACGGTGACGGACCCGAATCCGATGCCGGTGACTCATGTCCGGCTCCAGTCGGGCGACGCGGCCGTGCGGGTGAGTGACCTTCGCGTCTACCTGCCGGGCACCAACCTGGTCCCGAACGGGTACGGAAAACTGTTGGACAACAGTGGCTTTCCCGGCGCTACGTTCGTCACGGACGGCAAACCGGCCGGTGTGGCCGGGATGTTCGAGTTCCCGCAGGGCTACCGCATTTTCGATGAGCGGATCGAGTACGACCCGGAGAAGGAGTACCGGGTCAGCGCGGCGTTCCGCGGCGCGGCGAACGTGGCCAAGCACGGCCGGGTGTACTTCGGTCTGGCTCCGAGAGATGTTGACGGGCAACTCATCTCCAGCACGTACACCATGTTCCGTAGGGGCACGACCACCACGCTTGCCCAACCGTTGAACACGGGCGATACCGAGATACACCTGACCGACGCGTCCGGGTGGCAGGACAGCGATCCCAGCTATTGGCGCCGGATCATCTGGTGGGATTACGTGACGGGCGACGGCACGTCGTGGCCACCTGAGACCTACAGTCGTCACCTGTCCCATTCGGGCACCTGGGAGAAGGGCGGCCTCGACAAGGCAAGTGGCACAATCACTTTGGCCGAGCCGTGGAACGGCCCGGACCTGCCCGCGGGCATGTCGTGCTCGCAGTCCAAGGCCGGGTATGCGTACATGTACCTTGGCGGTCGGCACCTGGACCTCACGTCCGAGTGGCAGACGTTGACCGATGTGGTGACGGGCACGACGCCGAAGGGCGGCGAACCGACCGGTACTGTGACGCTCCAGGAGCCGACCAAGACTTTCAGCCTGGTGATGCACACGGGGATCAGCGGGTCGGGTGGGAACCTGACCCGCGTGGCGAGAGTCAGTGTGTCTCACCTGGTTTCGGAGTCCGCTCCGGCGCCTGATCCTGATCCTGATCCGCCGGCCCCCGACCCGGACCCGCCGCCTTCGGGCTCGGGGAGCACGACGCTGCGGGTGAAGATTCCGGCCGGTCCGGCCGAGACGGGCCAGCCGGAGATCGGCTACACGGGCGATTGGGTGAAGGTGGGCGACGCGGCCACGACCAACGGGTCCACGTCCAAGTCGGGCTGGGCTCTGGTCAAGGGCAGCAACCAAACGCGCTACGGCACAACGACTTTGAAGATCAAGGCTCTGCCGACGTACGGCAAGTCCATCTCGCTCATGGTCGGCCCGGACGACACGCACCACTACTATTGCGAGTGTCGCTACGGCCGAATCAGTCTCACCAAGCGTGATGGCGGTTCGTTCCTGTGGGACGACAACCGGTCCGCTGACAACGTGGTGAAGGACGGTGACGTGATCGGCATCCGTGCGAAGCGTAACGCGGACGGGTCGGTGACCCTCGCCCCGACGTTGAACGGCACCGACCAGCCCGCTTTCGCCAGGACCGACCCGACGCCGCTGGTCATGAGCCACGCTATGATCAGTGCAAGCGACAACGGACTGCTGCGCATCCAAGACCTGACGTTCACCGAAAGCACCTGACATACAAGGAGATTCACATGGCCAAGCCGAACGGCTCGGAGGGCAACGTTTTGCGATTGGACGCTACGGCCGCGTCCGGCGCCGGGAACGACAAGGTAGCGGTTCGCGTCGGTGCGTACTTCGGGGGCACCAAGAAGATGGCACCTGTGTGGACGTCGCTGCGGCAGGGCGAGCCGACCCGAGTCGAGTATGACTTCGGCCCGAAGACCGCGTGGGGTGAGTTCCAGCGGTGGGTGATCGAGGCGAAAAACGCTGCCGGTGACCCGGTTTCGGTGGACGTGGACAATCTGCGGCTGGGCAAGATCGGCACGGGTGCTGGTGGCGTCACCGGTTCGGACGGCGGGTCCGACGTGGGTGTGCACACAGGTGACTACACCGACGGGACTCTCGTGGCCGGTGGTTCGTTCTTCGGTGCGTACCGGTCCATCTACAAAGGCAGCCTGTTCACGGAAGACCTACGCGGCGCGCCTGCTGCGGACCCGGGCGACCCGTTCAAGCTGGGCCGGGAGATCAAGCGCCAGGCCAGTGAGGGCTACCATTCGATCGCCAACACCTACGGCTACAACATCGCGACGTACCTTCGGTCGTCGAAAACCGATCCGTTGCACCGGGTTTCGCCGCGCGGCAATAACCGTGGCTACGGCTTCGGCACCCACAATCGGCGCACCGGTGAGTGGGTCCACCTCCCGGATTACTTCACGCAGGTCCCGATGCGCGGCAACGAAAAGGGCGCGCGCGGCACGGACGGGTCGATGGCCATCATCGACGTGGACACCGGCCGCCTGTGGGAGATGTGGCAGTACGATGGCACCGGCCCGGGAGGCACGTACACGTGGGCCGGGTTCACTGCCAACATTTTCGGGACCACGACCGGTGCGCACGACGTGGGGTCGGTGATCGCATGCGGGTTGCAGAGCACCCCACTCCAGATCGGGATCGAGGAGATCGAGAAGGGAGAGATCTGCCACGTCGTGGGCATCGAGCTCCCGAAACCGTCCAAAGGCCAATCGTGGCCAGCCGTGCAGAATGATGGTTGGTACAGCGGGTACGCGCCGGTCGAGGGGCAGCGGTTGATCCTGGACCCCGACTACAACGTCGAGAAGCTCCCGACCGAGTACCTCAGGATTCTCGGAAGGGCCGGGCAAAAGTACGGTTTCATCATCGTGGACAAGTCCGGTTCGGTCGCGGTCCGCAACGAGTCGCCTACCGAGTACATGATCAGAACCGGCAAGCCCGACCCGTGGAAGCGCCTGCTCGAGGGCCGCGCGGATTGGCAGGCGCTGGACGGGTTCCCGTGGGATCGGCTCATCGCGCTGCCGAAACACTATGGGAGACCGTAGGTTTCGCGGTTTGCTAAACTGACCCTCGACAAGCAGTGTCCACCCGGCTGGCCCGGGTAGCGTGGGAAGCGTGACGGCCTGCCGTCTTCATTGATACGCAACGTATGGAAGGAGAACGGCACATGGCCGTCACGCTTTCCGGCGATCTGTACTCCCCCGAGGTGTGGGCAGATCTCGCCACGCAAGAATTCCAGGGCAAGGTGGTCGTCGCCAACAGTCCTGCCGTCAAGAATCTCGGCGATCTCGAGGGCCGACCGGGCGATACGGTCGTGTTCCCCAAGTGGAGCTTGTTGACCGAGATGCCGGTCATCCAGGAGCAGGACGTCCTGGTGCCCGAGAAGCTGACCCAAACCAGCTCTCGCGCAACGATTCAGGAAGCGGGCAAGGCGGTTGAGTTCAGCGACACCGCGAAGCTCACCGGCATCGGGAACGTTCAGGACGAGGCTCTGCGGCAGTTCGGCATCCTGTCGGCTCGTCGTGTCGATGCGGACCTGATCGCCGCGGCTACCGCGGTCGAGACCGGTGGCATCACTCATGCCGACGGGACCCCGGCAGAAGACTCCGCCCCTCTGACCGCTACTCTCGCAGGCGGTTTCACCTACGAGAACCTGGTGACCCTCAGCCTGCTGTTCGAGGACGACTTCGACCCGGCCGACTTCGGCGGCGTGTACCTGAACCCGGCCGACATGGCGACGATCATGAAGGACCGGGACTTCATCTCCTCGCACCAGGGCAACGGTGCGAACCGGATGATTCACCAGGGCAGCGTCGGCACGCTCTACGGCCTGAATTTCTTCGTCACCTCCCGGCTGGCGAAGAACAAGGCGCTGGTGCTGAAGCGCGACTCGCTTGGGCTCATGTACAAGCGGCGTCCGATCGTCGAGCGGGACCGCGACATCCTCGCTCGCACAACGGTAATCGCCACCAACCTGCACTACGGGTGCAAGCGCCTGGTGGACAAGGGTGTCATCGACGTCACCTTGGCCTGACATGCTGCTGCGCAGACATCACGGCAGGACGACCGCTCCGGAGCCCACCCCGGAGCGGTCGGCCGAGCCGTCTCCCGAACCGAAGCACGCGAAACGCTCTGCAAAACGGCGGGTTTCGCTGCGCCGCCCCGTCGAGGCCGAAGACCTCGACACCGAGGATGCCGAAGACCTTCTCTGAAAGGACATTCCCATGGCCCGTGTTGGCATGCTTTCCCGTCGGCACGAGGTGCTGGCAGACATGGACTGGTCGAACCTCGGTGGGCGGTACGTCCGTCGCGAGGGCGACGACTACTACCTCGGCGCCAGGATCGGCGGGTCCAGGCGCATCGAGATGAAGCTGGAAGCCGTAACGGGTTCCGGCTCCGACGCACCGTACGACGGTGCCGTGCACATGATCCGTGGGTTGTACGAGATCATCGAGTCGCACGTGACCCGCATTGCCCCGGTCGTGCCGCGTGAGGTTCTGCGGCTGGGGAACTGGTCGCCGAGCACGTCCGGTGACGGCACGTCCTGGCAGAAGAGCACCGAGAAGGGTGCCAAGATCAAGTGGACCGCGCCATCCGAAACCACCGACATCTCAGTCATTTTCGCGTTACACAGCATGGGCGGCGGTATCGCGGTCGCCTCGATCGACAACGACATCAACGCCTTCGACGGCATGGACACGTTCCAAACCTACGTGGACGCAGGCGATTTCACGGCCGAGGACGTGACCAACGCGGGCTACAAGGTCACGGACAAGTGCCTGAAGTGTCACGCCAGCTCGACCGCGACTCGCGTGGTGCGGGCGAAAAATCTTGAGCCGACGGCGGATCACGTCGTGCGGGTCGAGCACACCGGCCTGACTCGGAAGAACGGCACCGGCAACAAGGGCCGAATTCAGGTGGTCGGTTTCATGACCGACACAGGTGCGGGCGAGGTGGAACCGGTGCCGTCGATCGCGTGGGGCTCGTCCGAGTCCGCTTGGGAGATCGCCAGCGCCTACGAGCCCGCGACGGGTGGCGGCCGGAAGATCATCGGAACCTACCACGGCGGTGAGCGGGAAGATTCGCTGGTCGTGCGCGACCCGCTCGGTCGCCCCGTCGAGCTCGAAGCGGGTGGCCGGGTAGACGGCGATTGCAGCATCGAGCTGAAGGGCATCATCAAGCACCCGGAGGAAAAGCACGACGCCAGCTGCGAATTCACGCGCAAGTACAGCCTGTCCGATCAGGGCATCCGCCTGGATGTGAGTATCAAGTGGCTTCACCCGGGCGTGGTGCACACCAGCTATTGCATGATGCCGCTGGACGGGGCGAACACGCCGGTCGGCTTCCGCTACGCGGGCACCGACAGGGGTGTGGCGTTGATTCCGTTCACGGATGGGTTGCGTGAGGACTACGTGGCCGACCCGTTCGGGTGGAACGCCTGGATCACGGACGGTGTGCACCGGGCCGCGTCGGTCACGACCTTCCCCGGCTGGCGCCAGGCGAATGGCGGCGTGACGGTCCAGGGCCGCAACACCACGGGTGGTTCCAGCCTGGTGAAGGTGTACGAGCATCGTCACGCACGCGACGGCCAGGACGCCGAGCGCGTAGAGCTGGGCATCGTGCACCAGTACTCGTGCGTCTACAGCTTCCGCTACTTCCCGAGCGGTCTGCCGCAGCGGCTCACGGGTCCCCGACCCGAGCGGGTGAAAACCGTTGGGGGAGTGAGCATCGCGCAGGGCGAGTTCGGCTCGACCCCGGACAAGCAACCCGGCGTGTACAACACCGACTGGAAGTATCCGGACCTGAAGTACCTCGAGAAGGCGTACCAGTCCGGAATCCGGCTTGTGAGACTGCCTTTCACGTGGGAGCGAGTGGTCGAGGGCCGGAACAAGGGCCTGGACGACGCGAATGTCGGCCGCTTGCTGGCGCTGCTGGACAACGCACGGATTGCCGGGGTCCAGGTGCTTTTGAGCATGCACAACATGGGTAGGTTCAGGGAAGCGCCGGACAAGACCTACACGCTCGGCACGGACGACCTGTCGTACGAGTGGTGGGCAAGCACGTGGAAAGCCCTGGCGGCCAGGCTTTCTCAGCACCCTGCGGTCTGGGGCTACGGCATCATGAACGAACCGCATGACCTCCCGGTCGGTGGCGACGCCGGGCTCGGACGCACGTACCGCAGTCTGCGCGGGAACCATGACTGGTCGAACATCGTGTGGGGCGGCAAGGCGAACGTCGCCTTCACCGGCCACGGGTCGCTGACCCGCGCCACCGTCGACATCACCGAGGGCGACTCGGTGATCGTGGTGCTGCGTCCACCGGGTACGGGTAAGGATGAGCCGCTCGAAGCACCGGTCGGTACGATCACTCGCCTGGTGTCCGGTCCCGAGGGCCAGGTCACCGCGAAGGCGTGGGTGCAGAACAGCACGACCTGGAGCCACGACAACGGGAAAGACATCCCGCTGGACAAGGTGGGCAAGTTCGTTTGGGTCGGTGACGATTTCGGCAAGAAGCAGGACGCACGGTACGTCGAGGTGTCGATCACCGCACCCGCGGGCTCTCAGGTCGTGGTGGACCTGGGTGACCAAGTGTATTTCGAGGGTGCCACGCCGAAAGACATGTGGGAGAAGGCTTCTCGGCAGTGCGCCGAGGCCATATGGTCGGCCGACCCGGACGCGCACGTGGTGGTCGCCGGGTACGACTGGTCCAGTGCCGGTCGCTGGCCGCACGAAAGGCCGTGGGTGACACCGCTTACCGGAACGAGTGGTTGCGTGACCTACGAGGCCCATGCGTACTTCGACGAGGACTCGTCGGGCACGTACAAGAAGCCCTACGCTGAGGCGGACGCGGCGGCGAAGGCGGCCGGGTACCGGAACCTCCCCGATCGGGTGGAGAAGGAGCTCGGGTCCTGGCTGACCTGGGGAGCCACGAACCACGTGGACCTGGTGCTGGGTGAGACCGGCTGGCCGAAGGACGACGACGACTGGAAAGCCCTGGGGGAGAAGATTTTCCAGGTGATGGGGGATCACCTGGTGATCCTGTGGTCGTCCGGTGAGTGGTGGTCGGACGAGTACGCTCTCGGTGTCTTGGACCCGGGTGGGAAGCTCACCTCGACGGGTCGGCAGCTGCGGGACCGGCTGAGGGCACGGATGTGACCCCGTACTTGACCGAGGCCGAATATCGTGCGGCCGTAGGTGATTCCACGGCGGTCGTGCCGGAGCGGGTGCTCCGTGCGGCTAGTCGTGGGATCGACGTGTACCTCATCTCGGCCTTGTACGAGACTGACGACCGGGGTTGGCCGACCGACCCCGACCTTCTCGAGGCGTTCCGGGATGCCGTGGTGGAGCAGGTGAAGGCCACGCTCGCGTACGAGTCGGGTGGGTCGGGTGCGGTCGCTGCGAATCCGCTTGGGCGGCCGCTGTCGTCGGCCACGATCGATGGGGTTACGTGGAACGCGGACACGTCCACCAAGACGATCGCTGCCGCGTTCGACGTGCTGCCGACCGACGGGTCGCTGACCATCGCTGCGAAGCGAATCTTGGACTTGGCCGTGCACCGGCGCGTGTGGGTGCGAGGGTGACATGGCCGACCTGCCGAAAGCGTTTTTCGTCCACCGGGTGACGGTGAAAACGGCTCTTGGACACGACTTCTCGGGCGAGCTGTTCTCTGAGGAGCGTGAGGTTCCGGCGTTCGTGTCGGCCACGAACCGGCTCATCCGCTCGACCAACTACGCGGGAACGGACCAAGTGGTCGCCACGGCCACGATCCGCACGTCCCTGGAGTACGCGGACGCTTTCGCCCCGGACTCCGAGGTGACCCTGCCGGACGGCCGGTCGGGTCGGGTCCTGGAGATCGCTCACAACACCGATGGCGCGTTCGGCGCGTGGCAGCACTTGAAGGTGGTCGTGTAATGGCTTCTCAGACAGGCGATTTCGACACCCGCGAGATCAAGCAGCGGCTGAAGCGAGCGGGCAAGCAGATGACCGAGGCAGCGCGCATGGGTGTGATGGACGGCGGTCAGCTGGTGCTTCAGCGGTCCACGGACGTCGTGCCGCACGAGTACGGTGACCTCGAAGACTCGGGCCGGGTGCGCCTCGACCCACGCAAGTCCAGCATCAACGCGATCGTCTCCTACGACACGCCTTACGCGGTCGAGCAGCACGAGAACTTGCACTTTCGTCATAACCACGGGCGACAGGCCAAGTATCTGGAGAAGCCGCTCAACGGTAGCGGGCGAGACGTCCGCAAGCTCATCGTGAACCGGATGAACGGTGTCCGATGAACGATTACACGTTGAGTCTCGGTGTGGCGCAGCTGCTTTCGGACAGCGGCATCGGTGTACTTCACCAGGGCAGCGCTCCGGCCAAGGGCGAGGTGAACATCACCTACCGCGACCCGGACGAGGGTCAGTTCGTCGGGTCGAACCCGCAGATATGCATCACCCCGTACGATCACGAGGATGACCCGACTTTGAGCACGTCTCGGGTCCGGATACAGTTCCGGTTCCGGGGTCCGAAGGGAAAGCCTACTGTCACAGACGATTTGGCGGCCCGGGTATTCGATAGACTACACGGTGAGACGCAGACAACGTTGTCGAGCGGCGTGAGACTCGTTCAGGCTCTACGCATCTCATCGAGCTACACCATGCGGGAACAGGCGGGCTCCTGGACCCGGACCGATAACTACGAAATGATCGTGCACCGGCCTTCGATGCACCGAACCTGAAAGGAAACGATATGGCAGCGCACCAATTCCGTGGGCCATCGGGCATCGTCGTGGTCGGTGACCTCCTCGCGAGTGTCTACGACCAGAGCCCACTTTTCGAGCGGTACGACCCGACCGAGGACGACGAGGCCGAGGACGAAACCGACTCTGAGACAGCGCCATCTACCTACGTCGGCCCGGTGACCGAGCCGAGCGACTACGACACCGAGGAGAAGTGACATGACCACAATTGCAGACCTTGAGTCGCCTGCCGATGTCCTCGGTGGCGACACGCTCGCCCGCAAGTGGGTGATCGACGTCGATGTGAATTACGACGTGGACAAGAGCACGCCGATCTGGGTGCGGGTCCGTGGCATCACGGACCAGAGCCCGTCCGAGGACCCGACCACCCAGGACTCCAGCACCTACGACTCGCGCGGGTGGAAGTCCACTGCTGTGACGGCCATGGGCTGGGGCTGGGAAGCGACGGTCGCGAGAAAGGTTGCGTCGGACGGGGTTACGTACGATCCCGGCCAGGAATACCTTCGCGTCCGTGGCATCACGATGGGTCCGGCCAACACGGTGCACATCCGCGCGTACGAGTGGAACGGCATCGATGGGCCGCGGGTCCAGGCCTACGAGGGCTTGTGCTCGGTGTCGTACCAGGAGGGCGGCGGTGCCATGGATGCGCTGTCGTCGGCCCAGATCACCCTGTCCGGTCAGGGACCGCGTGACGACATCCCGCACCCGCTCGGGCCGAAAACCTGGGTGGCCGGTACCAGCTACCAGCGCGGCGAGCAGGTCTTCGGCTCGGACAAGAGCGTGCTCCAGGCCACGAACAGCGGCGAGGCGACCACCCAGGGCGACGCTCCGCATGAGGGCGACCTTCAGGACGGGTCGGTCCGCTGGAAGATCGTGGTGCCGAAGCCGTAAGAGCTCCCTCGCGCCACGGTCTGGTTCGAGCCGTGGCGCGAGGGTCATCCACTCATCGGACCGTCGAACCGATCGAACCAACGAAAGGCCAACAATGGCAACACGTCCCGCAAGTCGTTTCAGCTTCAGCATGGACCTGGTGGTCGATGAGGAGCACACGTACACGGTCAAGTCGCCCTCGATCGAGGTCGGTACGTTCCTGGTTGAGTTCTCCGGTCTGCTGGAGCGGGCCGAGGCGATCCTGGAGACCGAGGAGGAGATCCCGGAAGAGCTTGAGCAGCAGGTCGAGGAGCTCAAGCCGCCGGAATCGATGCGCACCGACCAATACCACGCGCTGCTGGGCGCGGCGTACGACCAGATGGTCTCGGACGGAATGCCTTTCGAGGTGCTGAAGCTCGCTGCGGCCACGGTGGCCGTGTGGGTGAAGACCGACATGCAAACCGCCGAGGAGTTCTGGAATTCCGGTGGGCGGGTCCCAAAAGCGAATCGTGCGGCCCGGCGGAAGAAGACGACCTCCTCCCGCGCGACGTCGTAGACGAGAACCCCACGGGGATGGGCAGTTTCGAGAAGCCACAAGGTTTCTCGTGGTCCTGGTTCCTGGACCGGTGGGAGCTCATCAAGCTGGACATCTACGAGACGTACGGTGTGGACCTGGACGACGGGTCGAGCCACCAAACACGTTGCTGGCATTGGCTTCTCGCGAAGATCAGCGGCCTACTGTCGGTGCCGCCCAGGCAGTACAGGCCGGACGGTCAGCCGATCCGAGAGACTAGACTGGCCCTGGAAGCTTACCCGTACCCGAAGACGTCTCGCTGAAAGGATTGTCCCCCGTGGAAATTGGTGCGATTTGGGGGACGGTCGGCCTCGACCCCGGCCCGTTGCAGAAAGGGCTGACCAAGGCCGAGAAAAGCCTGACCGGGTTCAAGTCCAAGGCGGCGAAGCTCGCGGCCGGGGCCGGTGTAGCCATCGCAGGTGGCATCGGCGCGTCGGTCGTGGCAGGCATGAACCTGGAGCCCGCGGGGAAGAAACTCGTTGCGCAGCTGCGGCTTTCGGGCGAGGAGGCCAAGCGCGTGTCGGCCCTGGCCGGGAAGGTCTACGCTGACAACTGGGGCGAGTCTATGGACGACGCGGCGGGTCGCGTCGGGGCCGTCATCACCAGCATCGACGGCATGGCGGATGCGACGGACGAGGTGGCCATGCGGACCATCGCCGCCATCTCCGGCCTGACCGACACGATGGAGCTGGACTTCGACAGGACCACACAGGTCATCGGTCAGATGATGCGCACCGGCATGGTCAAGGATGCCGTGGCCGGAGCAGACCTGCTTGCAGTCACCATGTCTCGCGTCCCCAAGGCTGTTCGGGAAGACGTGCTTGACGCGGTTGACGAGTACGGCCCGTTTTTCCAGCAGCTCGGCATCGAGGGCGAGGCCGCCATGGCCATGCTCGCCAAGGGTGCCGAAAAGGGCATGTACGGCATCGACAAGACCGGTGACGCGATCAAAGAGCTCACAATCCGCGCCACGGACGGGAGTGCCGCTAGCAGTGCGGCTTTCGAGACGATGGGGCTCAACGCCCAGGCCATGGCAAGTGCCTTCGCGACGGGTGGCGAAACGGCGAAGGGAGCGCTGGACCGGACCATCGACGGGCTCCTCAGCATCGAGGACCCAGCCGTGCGTGCGCAGACGGCTATCGCCCTGTTCGGCACCCCGCTCGAAGACCTCAACGTGGGTGAGATCCCTGAGTTCCTGAGGGGTTTGAAGCAGACGGGCGACGCGCTCGGCGACACAGGCGGTGCCGCAACGCAGATGGGCGACACGCTCAACAGCAGCGCATCGGCCAACATCGAAAGGTTCAAACGGCAGATCATCAACACGGCCGTCAACGCGATCGGCAACCACTTCCTCCCGGCCATCTCGGCCGCCGCGGGTTGGGCGGCGGACAATTTCGGCCCGGCCGTCAAGGGTGCGGGCGAGGCGTTGAAGGCTTTCGGTGGTTGGGTGAAGGACAACGCCTCGTGGCTCACCCCACTCGGTGCCGGATTGGCCACTGTCGCAGCCGGTTTGGCGCTCCTGGCTCTTCAGGCGAAGATCGTGGCCGCGGGTGGGTTGATCAAGTTCATCATCGGCGCGATCACCAGCACGAACGCTTGGGCGGTGGCCCAGGCGGCCCTGAACCTGGTCATGTCGGCCAACCCGTTGGCCCTGGTCGTGATCGCTATCGCGGCCGTGGTCGCCGCGCTCATCACCGCGTACAAGACCAGCGATACGTTCCGCGCGGTCGTGGACAAGGTCTTCAGTTTCGTGTGGGACCTCGCGAAGAAGTTGGCCTCGTGGTTCAAAGACAAGTTCTCCGGGACTTTCAAGGCCCTCTGGTCGCTGCTCAAGGCAGGCTGGGAGCACCTTCGCGACGCGGTCGGGGCCGTCTTCGGCGCGATCCGGAGCGCGGCACACGCTGTCGCACATTGGTTTACGAACAATTTCGTGGGCACTTTCACCCGCATGTTCTCTGGCCTTGCTGCCAAATGGACAGCGTTCAAGGACATGGTCGGGGACAAGATGCGTGCGGCCAGGGACGCGGCCGGCCGGCAGGCCAACGCGATCAAGGACGGGCTGAAGGAAACGTTCCGTCGCACGGTTCGTGCTGTGGGAGATGTGTTTTCGAAGATCACCGACAAGATCAAGGCACCACTCAAGAAGGCCATGCGGTGGGTCAACAGCACCTTCATCGGGAAGATGAACGGCATGCTGAGCAAGGTGGGGATCAGCTGGAAGATCCCGAAACTCAAGGGCTTCGCGCGTGGTGGCTACACCGGCCACGGCGGGAAGTATGAGCCCGCGGGCATCGTCCACAAGGGCGAGGTGGTCTGGTCCCAGGAGGACGTAAAGGCCTGGGGCGGTGCGGGTTTCGTGGACGCCTTGCGCCAGCGCAAGGCCGGTGTGCTCCCCCGCGGCGTGCGTGGCGACGCCGAGGGGTTCATGGGTGTCATGCCGAACCTGCCGGGCTACGCGAAAGGCGGCATCGTCGGCGACCTTCTCAGCAAAGCGGGTGGGCTGACCGACATGATCATGCACCCGAAGAGGGCGGTCGGGAAAGCGGTCGATGCGCTCCTGTCGCACATGCCCGACTTCGGGATGTGGGGGAAAGTCATCGCGGCCGCGCTGCGGAAGATTCCCCAAGGGATCGCCAAGAAGATCGACAACCTTTTCACTTCAGGCGATTTCGCTGGCGGCAGTGGTGGCGCCTGGGGTCCGGTCGCCGGGAACGTCGGCATCGGCGGCAAGCTGGCCGGGCTCCACCCGGTGTTGCTGCGGCGCCTCGGCGCATGGAACCGGGCCCTGGGCGGGAAGTTCTCGGTGGGCTCGGGCTACCGGTCGATCGCATCCCAGGCGGCCCTGTATCGCCGGTGGAAGGCCGGTGTCCCAGGTCAGGCCAAGGCGGCGCCACCAGGGCGGTCCATGCACAACTTCGGTCTGGCAGTTGACCTTTCACCGAGTCGCACGACGGCACGTGAGCGGGCTCTGGGCGCCAAGTTCGGCTTGTACTGGCCCATGTCTTTCGAGCCGTGGCACGTCCAGGCGGTTGGGTTGAAGAAGCCACGCGGGTACGCGCACGGGACGATGAACGCTGTCCGTGGCATGGCGGCCGTGGGGGAGAAGGGACCCGAACTGGTGACTTCGCCTCAGTACCGTGCGTTTTCGGGTGGCGAGTCGGTCATTCCGCTGCGGTCCGGGTCGAGCCGGATCGACGCGGCCGAGTTGCGAAAGGCCCTGTCCGGCATGGCCATTGACATCGACAACGGTAGGATTTTCTTCGACAAACACATGGCTCGGGTCGAGCGGGACAATGCCCGACGCCGCAGGTCGGCCAGTGGAGTGATGGCATGAGCACCGTGACCCGCAGTCAGTACCGTGGCGGTGTCTGCGCCACGATTCGCTGGTGGGGGATACCGCCCATCGGGCCGGGATCGTCGCACGCTCACATTCGTGCGGGACTCGGCTACCATGCGACCCGGGGCATCAATTTCTCCGGTGCGCGGATGAGGTGGTCCGGGTTCGTGACCGGTACCCAAGGGCCGGTGCCGATCCAAGGGCCGGGCGGCCGTCGCCTGAAAGACGTTGGCGCCCAGGTCCCGCTGTCGTACACCGAGGAGACGCGGGTCGCGCTGGAGTACCGGCTCCAGGGTGTGCCGGGCACGGGCGGGGACCTGGTGGTCCGGGCCTATCTACGCTTGCCGAAGCGACCGCCGCAGCTACCGAAAACGGTGAAAAGCCTTACGGTAGAGCAGATTCGGGACGGTCAGCACAACCTGGTGTGGGTGAACGACGCGCCCAACGATCCGTCCACCAAGTACGACGGGCTCCTGGTCCAGCGGCAGACGGACGGTGGCCCGTGGACCACGGTGGCCACGCTCAGGGCAGTGGTTGACAGGTGGTCGGACTACTCGACCCTGCCGAACCACAGCTACCGCTACCGGGTCCAGGGCTACAACAGGACCGGCCGTGGTGGTGCGGCCGTGTCGGGCATGCTGTACACCTCGCCCGCCGCGCCGAAGGACGTGCGCGCCAGGCGATTCGGCGCGGTCGGCAACAAGGTCACGTGGGTGGACCAGGCGCCTTTCGACACCGCTCTCGAAGCGTGGGCACGGATCACGAAACCCGGTGCTACACAACCTGAGAGCGAGTGGGTGAAGCTCGCTGATTACATTCCAGAGGACGTCGAGGAGTGGATTCACACCGAGGCGGGCGCCCAGCCGGGCGTCACGTACGAGTACTTGCTGCGGTGCCGGGCCAATTCAGGCGGTAAGAATCCGGAGACGGTCTACTCGGACTGGTCGCCGCTGTCGAATCCGATCGTCCCGCTGTCGGCACCGCACCGGCCCAAGATCATTTCTCCGGACGGGATCGTTCATTCTTCGGCCGAGGAGCTCCGGCTGGAGTGGGAGTACTCGGCGCCGGACACCACGGACCAGACGCACTACAACGTCCAGTACCGCTGGAAGCCGCGCGACGGCGACCAGGACTCGTGGTCCATCTGGCAGTCCACCGGAGACATCAGCTCGGGCAACCATTTTCATGTGGTCGAGGGCGGCTGGCCCGCGGGTCAGGTGTACGAGTGGAACGTCGATGTCCGGGGCGAGCACCCGGACTGGTCGGGCTGGTCCGAGCTCGCGCGGTTCCGGGTCGAGGAGCCGCCGTCAGCCACGATCCTGACCCCGGCCGACGGGGCCACGATCACCGGGTCCTCGCTGCTCGTGAGATGGGAAACGTTCTCTCCCGTCGATTCTCCCCAGGGCAAGGCCTTGGTCGAGTTGCGCGACGCGGCCGGTGTGCTGACCCTGGTGAGCGAGGACATCAAGGGCCAGGAGAAGGAATGTTGGTTCACCGGGCTCAAGGATGGCCGGGAGTACACGGTCGCGGTTCGCGTCTATACCCTCGGCATGGCGTCCGAGGTCGAAACCGCGCGTGTCGCAGTGGATTACGCGGAACCCGCGATCCCGGACGCCACAGTGACCTACGACCCCGAGATCGGCTCGGCTTTGATCGTGGTGTCCAACCCGGACGTCGAGCCGACCCCGATTCGAAACGAGGTCTGGGCCAACGGTATTCACATCGGCGACACGGGTAACGACGGGACGCTGCTGGACATGGTGCCCGACTTGCAGGGCACCAAGTACGAGATCGTCGCTGTGACAGCACTTCCCAGCGTGTCCAGGTTGACCGACCTGGAGCTTGAGCTCCCGGCCACGGGTCGTGGGATTCACTTGAACGCCGGACCCGGCTTCAGCTTGCACGCGGTCATGCGCGCGGGTGGGCCGAGCACATCGGACGAGGACTCGGCCGATGTGGTGCTGGAACGCTTTGCGGGAGACGCGCTTCCGTCGCCTACGTTCGGGCCGGGCAAGCCGTTCAAGACCAGTCTCGACGGGTGGGTGTACATGACCGACCCGGACTCCGAGCCCGAGGCGTGGCGTGACGTCATCCGGTCTCAGTCCACGGTGTGCTTGCGCCGGGCCGACCTGAAGCGGTTCGGTGTGCTCACGTCGCTGACCATCGACCGGACGTCCACCATGTGGGGCCGGATCTCGTGTGAGTTCGTGGAGACGGCCACGGACGACCGCGACCTGCTTGCGGGCATTCCGGAGATCGTGTGACATGGCGACGGACTACACGCGCCGGACGCGCACCGAGCGGTACGCGTACGAGTTGCTCGACCTGGACCTGAACCGGCTCGGTCCGGTTGAGGGGGTGACGGCCTGTTCCCTGGAGTGGTCGATATACAACCAGATTCGTTCCAGCGGAACGCTTTCCGTGGTTCGCCCCGAGTCGTTCGATTGGCCGCGGCACTACGTGCGGGTGTGGATCGTGGTGGACGGGGACGCGACCCCGCTGGGCACGTACCGGGCGAACATCCCTCAGGAGTCGTGGGACGAGCGCCGGGTGACCACGCAGCTTGAGCTTCAGGACCGGACGGTAGAGCTCGCAGAGCGCCTGGTCGAGGCGCCTTACTCGGTGCGGGTGGGTGAGGCCTACAGCAAGGCGATCACAGACCTGCTGGAAGACAACGGCTTTCGCGGCCGGTACTCACTGACCCCCACGGATCGTGCACTGGATTCGGCCATGACGTGGGACCCGGACGCGAGTAGTGAGGGCGACGTGTCGTGGCTTCGGGTGGCGAACGACCTGGCCCTTGCGGGTGGGTACGCGGGCCTGTACCCGGACGCGAGGGGTCACATGATGGTGCACCGGTACGTGGAGCCGTCGAAAAGGGCTACGCGACTGGTGCTTTCGGACGACGGTACCGAGCACCGGTACGTGCCGGGCATCACCCGGGGCTCCTCGCTGTACACCAGCTTCAACCGCTGGGTGGTGGCGACCAGAGCCGATGACGAGGGCGAGGTCCTGAAAGCGTTCGCCGAGAACGATGACCCACGGCACCCTTACAGTACGGTAACGACCGGTCGGGTGCGGACGAAACGGGTGGGGGACCTGGAGCCGAGGAGCCTGAAAGCGCTACAGGCAGAGGCGGATCGGCTGAAGGCCGAGGCTATGGCCGACCAGCAGACGCTGGAGTTGGCCGCGCGTTTCGTCCCACTGGTCGAGGGCGACGTGGTTGAGATCCACTCGCCCGTGGACCGTGGGATCATGAGAGCGTCGGTGTCGGGGCGGTCCCTGGAGTGCCGCCCGGGAGCACCGATCAAGTTGCGGCTGAGGAGGATTCAGTGATCCGGGTCGGGACGGTGACGGACCCAGTGGAGCCGTCGGTGGCGTTCGAGAGCGGCGCCGAGGTCCACATCAACTACAATTTAGTGTCGGCTCTCGCAGCGGGCGACGTCGTGGTCGTCTACACGGACGCGAGGACGACCAG